>TARA_R110002020_G_scaffold201750_2_pt1 | contig 11796 bp, 4 predicted proteins | sample TARA_R110002020 | Tara Oceans TARA_R110002020 (sample SAMEA4396489) | marine metagenome | biome: Westerlies Biome; feature: [MES] marine water layer (ENVO:01000295) within the mesopelagic zone...; material: water (ENVO:00002006), including particulate matter (ENVO:01000060) such...
CTCATATTGTTGTCTAAACAATTGTTCGTTTTGTTCTCTGTACTCCTTAACTAATTGTTCTGGTCCACGTGATCTAAAGTTTTTAGTATCAAAAAACTTTTTACCTACTTTTGCTTCTCTAAATGCTTGCTGAAAACTAGATATTTTAAAATCTAAACTACCTGGAACATCTATAGTCACATTAGATCCACCCATTAATTTAAACATTTCTGTGTTTACTTCTAATGGTTGACCAACACCAGAGACATCACCACGAGCAGCATGAAATAATTTTCTACCCGAACTAATAAGCCCCGGTTCAATAGTCTTGAAGAAGTGTCCCATGGCTCTGTCAAATATCTCTGTGTCAGTCATGCCCTTACTCCAAATAGCAGACCCTTGTCTTGTTTTACCTGTGTACGCTTCTATAAACGCTTCAGCGCCAATTGGTATACCAAAGAATGTTCCTGTTACAGAATCATACAAAGGACCAACTGCTTCTAGATATGTTTTAAGTGTGTCTGTTTGTATTTTATCAGGATCAAGTGTTGGACCAAATTTCATTCTAATTTTTAATTCTTTCATTTTGGTTCTAAGGGCCCTAGCCGCATCACTTGATGGATCAAGTTGAGCGTACTGTTCTTGTAAAGCAACAAGTTCTTTAGAATAATTTTTACGATCAGCAACTTTCATTAATTGTTTACCACTTGCAACTATAATGTCGTACGGATTGTATCTAGAAAAATCAAACACTTTAAATGTTCCATTTTCAACATTTGATATTGGTATTAATGTGCTGTATTTCATATAGTCCGGTGCAAAATATTCTTTGTACACGTCTACTTGTGTTGGTGTTACATTTGTAAGTGCGTGTCCTAGACCGGTCACACCAGCAGTCATACCACCAAGAGTGATTGCCTGACCACTTAACATTCTATAACCCATTTCTCTTAACGCTTGATTGTCTGACGCAATATGTTTCATGGCTATAGAGGAAGTAGCAAAACCAGTTCTAAGTATCTCAGATGTAAATGATACAAAATTACCAATAGGTAGTTTTCTTATAGCTTTAATAAACTCAGGCACCTTACTATAAGTAGGATAAGTCTCTCTAAGTAAAAAGGCTGCAGCTTCTTCTATGCCTTCGTCCAATGTTTTCATAGACCCCGTCATAATGTTTCTTGGATTAAACTCTATACCATGAAGATTAAAAAATTTAGTAACGTCCTGTACGTTTTTAAAACCACCTTTAAGTTGTGACATATAGTATTCATGACCATACCACTTCCAAACATTATCACCACCTGCATACACTCTAGTTGCTTGTTTATAAAATTTTGTATTTTCCGCACGCTCTGCAAGTTTACCAAGTGATTGCAGTTTACCTGCTTTGATGTCTTTTAGTATCGCACCCAGCTCTGATGCCACGATGTTCTCATCAAGCACACCAAGTTCTATTTTTCTAGTTATTCTTTTTATAAGATCAACTTCGTTTACAGTTCTACCTGCACCAAAAATATCGTCCAAAGTTATCTTAAACGCATCAGTTACAGAAGCAGAACCACCAATGTGCCCAACATGCATAGGAAAGTAACCAGCACTACCAAAGTTACGTGTTTGTGTAGCAGGAGAAAAAACTGTTTTACCTGTTTGCACTGCTGCTTTGTACGCAATAAGAGATTGATAAAAACTATTTTGTAAAAGATTATCAAGCATGCCGCCCGTGCCTTCTATTGTTCTTCTTAACTCATTAGATGCAAACAAACCAATTGGCCCACCTTTATCTGCAAACATAAGTTCTTTCATTTGTCCTAATCCAGGCAAGTCATCTATTCTTGAAGGATTGGTCACTCCTGCAGCAAGAGCTTCTGCCCTTGAAGTAAATAAATAACCGTTCTCCAGACCATGACGAGCAAATTCTTTAAAACTTTTTAAGTTCGCTGCTTGAGATACTAAACTACCTGTTGTTGTCATCACTGATGCTCTTAGATTTGTTTCTTGACCAAGAAGTTTTCTAATGACAACTGGTAATTCTTCACCTGTTTTTAAAAAAAGTTCATCGTCTCTAAGTATTTCTCTATTTATTTTATTTAATGCGTTGATAGGATCAACACCTTCTCTTTTTCCAATTGCAATAATATTGTCTACATTTTTTTTCGCAAACTCTCTAATCGCTGTTGCTTGTTCTGCTACCGGCACCCCTTTAATAGCTGCCTCTATAAAGTCTTCGTTTTTATTTATTATATTAACCATAAAGTCTGTAGCATCTTCAAATACTTTTGAGCTAGGGTTATAATTAGGATTAGTAAATGTTGCAAAAGACATTCTTATGTATTTATCTAAATTACTTTCAAGAGCATTTCTAAGACCACTGCCTTCTGGTAATTCTTTAAAATATACTTTTTTAATTTGTGTAAACTCATCTTTTAATGCTTTTGCTAATTCTTGTAATTCTGGTTCTATTTTAGATAATTTTAAATTACCTCTTAAGTATTCATGAATTTGATCCAATAAATGTTTTTCACCAGCAGGAGAAGTAAAACCTTTATTATACCTACCTAAAAAACCACTTGCCAAATCATAAGCTTTTACTTCTATAGCATCTATATATTTTTCTATCTCTCTTGATTTTGCTTTTATAAATCTCTCTGCACTACCACTTAAATTAAATGAATACGCAATTTGATTACCACTGTCACGAAACCATTTAAGAAAATTATCTACTCTTTTTAAACCAGCTTCTAAAGGATCTGCAGAAGTTACATCAAACATTCTCCATTTACTTAATTCAGGAAGCTGTCCGTAATTACCCTTGAGAGAAGGTATCAAAGCTTTACCACCAGTTGCAGCAACAGCACCCAAACGTGCTAAAACATCTTTACCTAAAAAGCTTGCAAACGCACCAGCTCCTCTTGCAATACCTGGTAGCACTACAGGATCCTTTGATGCTAAATAAGTTGCAGCTTTTATTGGAATATTTGCAGCTCTTAAACCATAAGAACCTGCAACTAACGCAGGTTTTAATAAAACTTTTTTACCAACAGCACCTAGAACTGGTCCGGCTAATGGAAACAAACCACCAATCATAGCGCCTTCTGCACCAAAACGTAGTCTGTTTCTAAAGTTTGCAGCTACTCTTTCTTTACCACTCATTCCACTGGTGTCTTCATATTCACCAACATATTTTGATGTCAGTAATGGATCATCAAACATTTCTGATATTGTATTGTAAGGACCACCACCAATAAAATCACCTGCTCCAAAAGAAACCATTCCAGTGCCCACTCGTTTTGCAACGTTTGACATTTGTACACCTAGTTTTGGTAAACCCTCAAGAGCATATGTTTTTTGTGTAAATAAATTAACCTTACCCCCGGTTCGCGCTGCAGTAAACTTTCTAAATCTGTTTATTAATTTAAAGGCAATACCACCAGGTATACCAAACTCAAGAGCAACAGCAGCTATTTCACCTACAAATGTTTCTGGTTTTGATAGGTCAGCATTTTCATATTTTCTTTTTAATTCATCGGTAAATTCTGTTGGCAACACAGCATCAGGAATAGAAAATAATAAATCACCTACATTAAAAGCAAAGTTAGCGGTTCCTGTTTCTATAACTCTGTTTACTTCACTTACTGCAGATATGTAATCTGCTTCTTTTGGTGTGGACTTTGCACCACCCGCACTCGATCTAAAACTTTTATTTATAGCATAAAGACCTGGATATTTTTCTTCCATGTCAATGTCATTTTCTTCACCCGATCTAATACCGTTGTACAAAAACTCAATTGTTTCTAAACCTAAAATTTGTGGTCCTCCAGGAGCAGCCATAAAACCTGCTGATTCTATTAATGGACTTTCTGTTATAAGTTTAGGTAAATCACTAAACTTAAATTTAACTGGTTGCGGTGGGTTTAATTTTTCTTCAAGAGTTTTTGCTATATCTTCTCTTTTTATTTTTAGTCGATCGTACGCTTCATCAAAAGGTTTACGTAAATCCATTGCATACATGTTGAGTATATCACGTTGTGCATTTTTAACACTTTGATCTATGGCATATTTAGCGGTTCCAGGTATTTCTCCTGCAGCTAGTTTTGCTTGTATGTTTTCAAAAGTAAAAAAGTCATCTTCTTTTTGAGAACCTTTTTGAAATTTTTTTCTTGAGATAGGTATACCACCCATAGCGTTACCTTTACCTAACACATCCATAGTATCAGAAACAACAAAACCATAACCATTTTTATTAAATGATTTTTGAAAACCTTTGCCTTTAGGTATAGCATTTTTGTCTAAAGTAAATTCAAAAAACTCAACACCCGGATTATTGCGTTTAAAATTCATAACTTTTAAGTTGTAATCTTGGGTAATTTTTTGAACCTCTTCTGCCCACTCTTTAGGATTCCATTTTTTTTTACTATTCCAAGCATTTTTTAAATTTTTTTGTGCGGAACCCATTGCTATATCAATTGTTTGTTTTGCTGTATTAATTTCTTCCGGTAATTTTTGCACAAAACTAACATAGGGAGAGTTATTGTTTCTTGCTAAAGCTCTTAGACCACCAACATGATCCACAGCTGTTCCTGTTTGAATGTTGTTATCTTTTTTGTATTTTCTTAAAAACGTTGCTAAAGCATTTGGTTTATCAAACACCTCTTTAGAGGCTATTGTTTCATAATGTTTATATATTTCTCTACCATAAAAATTTTCTATTTCTGGACCTCTAAAATTTTTAGCTATATCATCAAATCTGTTAGCTACTTTTGCATTAGCTGTAAACTTATACGTGTCAGGCATAGTTAAATTACCTTTGTGAGCATCAAAATACCTAAACAATGCTCTTCCTGCTTGAGCATATTCTTCTTCTGGTAGGTTTAGTGCTTTTGCAAGTTGTTCTAAGGTTGGATATTTACCAGCAGCTATTTGTTCGCCAAACTTTTTTTCAATAATATTTATTTTAGGATACATGTTTGCGGTCCTATAGTTTTCTCCAGCTATGCTGCCACCTTTAGTTTGATTATAATCTGACATTTTTGTAAAAATATCATCCAATGCTTGGTCAGTGCTTTTAAAATTTTCAGAATATTTTAAAAAGTTTTCATCTTGTTCTAATACTTCTTTTATGTAGTTTCTTTTATCTACTATTCTTGAAGAAGTTTTGTTTGTTATATTATCAGAGGTATACAACTTAACATTAGAAATAGTGCTTCTTCCATCACCGTGCTCAATCACAGGTATTTTATTTTGGTTAACACCTCTTTGACTTAAATAGTTTTCTTGTAAAATACGGGCGTCAAGAAGAGACACATCCCCTTCTCTTAAAAATTGTGTGATAGAGTCAACATACATATTGCCAACAGCAAGATCAGATAACTGAGTTTTTTTAGTTCCTGTAAAATTAAAGTCTGCTCTTTTAGTAGGTACATTTTTAAATAAATCTAATTCATCAAATAAATCACCAATTCTAGTTTTACCATAACTAATATCTGGTTGATTGGCTATTTTTTCTGCACTAAACCCTTGGTTTCTATATTTTGTAATTAAATCTATTTGTTCTTGAGGAATCGTCTTAGCCGCAGTACTTTTTATCTGTGCCTGTGATTCTATTTTACCAAAGTTTTGACTCTCTGCTTTTAATTTCATCTCAGCTTCTAGTTGTCTAGCTTGTTTTGTTGTTAACTTGCCTGCATCCACAGCTTTCTTAATAGCTTCTTTACCTTCAACACTTAATTTACAAGGAGACGAACAAACTACTTTTATTTTATCTGCTTCTTTACCAAATATTTTTGTTAAGGCTTTGCCACCTAATTTAACAGCATTTGTTGTTACACCTGAGAAGGTGCCTACAAAAGGAATAAACTCTATGCCCAGCTGTGCAAATTGTCCTCCTACATAACTACGACTACCGGGCGCTGCTATATCTGAGTACACCGCTTTGTCACCTGGGTCTGCAGCCATACTGTTTATTGTAACTAATTTTCTACCGTCACCTAAATCTACGGTCTCACCTATTAAATCGTTTATGGTTGCTTGTGCTAATGCGGGATCAAAATTTGGATCTGTTATAACTTCCATGTTTCTTTTTAAAGTCATTATTCGATCGTACCTGTCAGGATCATATTCTTCTAGTAAAGACATAAATTCTGCGTTTTCGGTAGGGTCTTGATCAATAGAAACTGTTTTTAAAAATGATTCATTTATAGGATCAAAAGTAACATCTTGTCCCGATAGTTCTGCGCCTTTATAGTAAGATTTTAAATCTGGATTACCTCCAAACATCCCTGAAAAAAAAGAAGTGTCTCCTGCTAATTTTGTTTCTATACCTTGTCTAGCGCGTTCAAAGTTTCTAAAATCTGTAACTTTACTACCTAAACTTTGCGTATAATTATTAGAAGGAACATAATCACCAGATTGAAATAAATTAAGAATTGCAGCGCTGTCGGGTGTGCCGCCTTTAGTTTTAGGATTAAAGACTTCACCCGTATTAAAATTATCTGAAATAAGACCTTGGCTAACCATTTCTTTAAAAGTGCTAAAAGAGTTTGGTGCTTTACCATAACCGATGGTCTTTAATTCTTCCTCCGGTGTTAGACCTTTGCCTTCAAACTGTAAATAATTACGCAGACCTTCTGTTATAGGTTCTTTTGCAATGCCGGTAGCTCTTTCAAGTCTATCAATTGCAGCTATATTTGAAGCAAAGTTTTCTGGAAAAAAAGGTTCATCGGCTCCTGGTGCTACAGTTGTAAACTCTTGTTGTTTGTTTTTTATATTCTCAGTTATTTGAAAAAAATTATTCCTGAAAGCAGGATTCATTATGCCGTTGTCATATTGACCCATGTTAAACCGCCTGTGTTTGTGCTGGTAATACTAAGTCTGCGTTATATTTTTGATTAAATCTAGAAAGATCATCTGGTGTTTGTATTTGTGCAAAATCTATCAATGCTTGTTCACTAGTGGATAAAAGTCTTATAACTGAATCACTAACTTCTTTAGGTAGTCTTGCTCTAAGTTCTTCGTAACTTAGTGGTGAAGTTTGTTGTGGTGCAGAAGCTTGCATAATTGGTGGTGAACCTGGATCAGGATCAGGACCACTGCCTGGTTCAAAAGGTGGGCCTGGTAACGGAGTTGCATCTGGCATGTCTGATCCACCATTAGCGAAACCAATACGACCACCATCTGCTTTAAACTCTGTTCTTAATGGTTCAGATTTACCGCCTCTAGACCACCATGCTAAATCTTCTTGAGGTATGGTATAACTAGGATCAAAGTCTGGCACAAATAATTCATCTGGTAACAAGTTATCTATTTGTTCTTTAGCCATCAAAGCTGCAATTTCATTTGCATTTTTACCTTGATATTCAAGTGGTCTATCTGCATCAGGCAGAGCTGACATTGATTGTGCGTTTGATTGTAAAAGATCATTTTTAATTAAATCTGCCAATGCTTTTTCTTTTATAGCATTTTTATCCGAAGCTAATTGTTCTAATTGATTAATAGCTTGTTGGCGTCTAACTTTTTCATCATTAGTTCCGTCAGGGTTAGATCCTCTAATTAAGTTCTGTAGTATTAGTGAGTCTTGTAATACAGCCTCAACTTCTAATCTATCTAGTTCTTGTAGTTTAATTTGTGTTTGCAATTCCCATGTAGCAATTTTTTCTGATGACGCTATGGTTGCAGAATGTTGTGTCGCTTCTTGTGCTAATTGATCTTGTGTTACTTCTGCTTGTAGTGATGTTGTCGCACCTTTTCCTGCAATCTCTGCTGATGTAGCTGCTGTTTGTAATAACGCTTTTCTTCTTGCTGCTTCAAGCTCTGCTTTTCTATTAAGCTTTAATTGATTAGAGGCATCTAACTCACTTGCAAATTGTCCGAAAGCAGGCGCGTTTCTTTGTGCAAAACGAGCAAAGCCTGGACCAGTGTTAGGTGACGCCAATATATTGGCTCCTAGTTTTGCAAGAGATAAATATTCAGATAAACCAAACCCTGGTTTAGCATAGTCAGGTACATCTTGTGGAAATAATTCGTCTGTCTTTTGACCTAAGTCTGCTAATATTTCATTTTGTTTTTGTTGATACTCGTCTATGTAATCTTTTTGCGTGCCGTCTTCAAATTTTTCTCTTTCAAAACCAGATACAATACCACTATTAGTGTTGCCACCCATTTTAAACATAGGTCTTTTAAATACTTTACTCATTACCCTGTACCCAATATTTTTCCTAAGCCACCAAGTAATCCAGCACCTACACCGCCCACACCAATAATAGTATCTAGTGGACTAGGTGGTGGTTCTACCGATGTACTAAATACACTCTGTGGTCCAATACCTTGAACTAGCGGCGCAAAGCTTTGTGCAAAAGCTCCCATTCTTTGTTGTGGATCAAAAATTCTTTCTCTAGCTTGTTGCTCTAGTATTCCTGATTGTGTTTGTTGCAGCGCTTGTTGTCCTGCACCTAAACTCATTAAGTTAGATGCAATACCTTGTTGTAATCCTGGAACAGCTGACGCTAACGCTTGTTGATTAGCCATCTCTGCTTGTCTTGCTGTGTCTGCTTGTTGGAAACCTTGTTGTAATAAAGTTGATTCTAAACCAGCTAGACCTAAAGCTGTCTCTGCATCATACACACCTTCTTGTACACCTTGACGTGCACCACCAAAGGCGCCAGACTTACGTGCTTGATCAGCTATGGTAAGTCTATCTCTTGCTCTTTGTTGATTAAAAGATGCTTTGGTTGCATCAATAACTTGTTGTTGATACGGTGACATAAACGGTTCTCTTGCGGCGGTAAGACCTGCTGCCGTAATTTGACCTTGTGGACCAGTTGCTCCTGCTAGTCTTTGTGATTCATCTATAAAGGGTTCGAAAGCAGCTATACCTGAACCAGTCTCATCTAAAGCTGAAAGTGTGCCTGCTGCACCACCAAAAGTTGCCTGACCCAAACCTGCTTGTGTAAGTTGTTGCTGAATAGCTTGTTGTTGTAATTTATTTTGTGAAGCTACACCACGATATAGATCAGATAAATCTTGCGTAGTAAGAGCATCGGCTGATACTTTTTCTAATTCTGGAATAAATGCTGCAGCCGCTGATTCAATAAAAGGTGCAAATCTAGTTACATCTGTTTGTACCCCAGCTAATGCATCGGGGTCATAGGTAAAGTAATTGTCACCACTACCACCTTGAAATTTTTTTCTTACAATACCACCATTGTTCATGTCATCTCGTAATACTCCAGCATTTTTCATAGCTTCTATTCGCTCAGCTGGTGACATCATTTCAAATTCTATAAATTCTTTTTCAGTTAAACTCTCAGCAAAACGTTCCATCATATCTCTAAACTCACTACTCATTATACAGAAGCCTCCATCTCATTTTGTAGTTTGTATAATGCGCGAGCCCCGGCTCTTGCGTCAGGTCGACCTGTTAGTAGCTTACCAATTCCTGCAACCGCTCTATCGTTTAAAACAAACTCATCTTTACCAACCATGGCTGGTACATCATCGGCTCTTGGCTTTGTACCAAGCGGTATAAAACCACCGCCACGTAAATCCATTTGCATGCCTGGTGGCACGTCTGGAGAAATAGGATCGCCTTCAGGTGTTCTTCTAGTGCCCATTGCATTCTTAGATCTCATGATACCACCTTTAGCCATACCCATGTCACGACCACCACCCATTGTCATATTATTTAATCGATCCATGTAATCTTCAACCAGTGTCATTTTATCTGGCATTGCCATTGGGGGACGTCCGTATGTTGGACCGGGCATTGGCATTGGTGTCATTGGAGGACGTCCAGGCATTTGTACTGGCTCTCCCATGTATGTTGGACTAGGCAGTGGCATTGGTTCAAAATTATCTAAGTTTTCTTCCATCATTGATTTTCTTGCGTAATCACCAATTCCTAGTGTGTCTTGCATTAACATATTAGTGCCGTCTTGAAAACCAATACGACCACCTTTCGCCGCGTATACTGTATCATCAGTAACATCTTCACCAAACTTTCTACCTTCAGGTAAGTCAGTTGGATCATAGTCTTCAATACTATCAATTAATTTTGCTCTAAGTAATATCTCAGCTATCTCTTCACTAGAGTAACCACGGTTTTGGAAAGATTGATTATAATATTGACGTCTTAGTGTTCTGTTTTGACTTTGTATTTGATCAGCTCTTAAACCTCTTTGTCTTAAATATTCTCTGTAATCTTCTTCCGCTTTTTCTAAAGCTTCATAATAATCCAAACCCATTTGAGCTACTGCTTTAGCACCAGGTATTGCGGTAGCTTTTAGGGCAGCCGAACCAAGGTCTTTTGCTACATCAAAACCAGCTCTACCACTACTAGTTCTTATAATATCACCAACTGTTCCTGCTTCTTGTCCATATAGTTCAAAAGGATCCGTGTAAGGTTGTGCGCCGGTTACAGCAGCATCTGCAATATTCTTTAAACCCTCAGTAAATTTTAAACCTTCACCAGCACCTTTAGCACCAACTATTAAATCTCCTGCGTTTAATGCATCCGCATAAGCAGCAGCCTCAGATGCAGTTACACCTGCATCGGCTAATGCAGCAGCGTCAGTTATGCCTTCATAAGCATACGTAGGTGCTGTTCCTGGTGCACCAGGTTGCAACATTCTTCTAGTGCCGACTGCACTCGGATCAACTGTTTGTCCTGTAAGAGCATCGGTGCCTGTAACCGGTGCTTTACCTGGTAACGAACCTATACCTGCTGATATACCAGACACAGCTGCAGAAAGAAGATTGGGATCAAACTCTTCGTTTTCATCTGTAGTTAAATAATCTCCAGCAACATCTCCTGCACTGGCTCCAATCCCTGCACCCAAAGCAATTAAATATGGATTACCTGTCATTAGACCAGCTATTAAAGCACCTATTTTACCACCACCAGCAGCACCAGCTATATTACCAAGAAAACCTAATTCTTTTGGCATTGCTTGAGATATTTGTCTTCTTAAAGGTTGTGCTATTTCTTCGCCTAAAAACTCACCAGCTGGATCTAATATCTCTTCTTCTAAAAATTCACCAGCAGGATCTAGTATATCTTCATCAACAAAATCAACAACGTCACCGACAACATCTTTTGCTTTATCTTCTGCTCTTTTATATTTTCTTTTAAGAGAACTACCTATACCCAAAAAAAACTTAGGTCTTAGACCGGCCATTTCTCTACGTGCATTATCTTCTAAATATTTTCTTAATTCTGCTTTGTTCATTAAAGCTTTTCCTCTTTAGATATACTGGTTTTGTGCAAGGCGCCTAGGCTTGAAATGTGGCTTTTGTTTAATTTACTGTTTTTTCTCATAAATTGCAACTATGATTCTGAGCCTATATCAGGCATTTTAGCTACCTTTATATAGACACTTCTAGATATATCTTCTCGTTTTGTGTCTGTATTGGGATCATCTACGTCAGCGTCACCTTCTGCATCAGAGTCATACTCTTTATTTGTTTTTGTGTTTTTTAATACGACAGTCGTATCTACTTTTATTTTAGCTACTTTCTTATCACCCTCGTATAGCCATGCTACTGATCCTGGTTCTTCAAATGACATATTTCCTCCTAGTCTCTTGTTATTTCCAAATACGACAGAACAACATGTAAGTCGTTAGCATTTTCTGCCTGTACCTTTATAACTTCACTTTCGTCACAAACCAAGGGTTGTGTCAATAGTTCAGTTGTTGTTTTAGCAGCTATGTCTTTTTGTTTAAACAAGCTGAATATTGTACCACCAGAATTAACTAATGTCACTGTAATCTCGCACGCGTTGCTCGCATCATCATTCGATACTATAAAAGATTTGACTACAGA
>TARA_R110002020_G_scaffold67499_4_pt1 | contig 11792 bp, 6 predicted proteins | sample TARA_R110002020 | Tara Oceans TARA_R110002020 (sample SAMEA4396489) | marine metagenome | biome: Westerlies Biome; feature: [MES] marine water layer (ENVO:01000295) within the mesopelagic zone...; material: water (ENVO:00002006), including particulate matter (ENVO:01000060) such...
CTCGATCGGCCATGTCGGAGCGGTCTTTGCGGGCCTCAGCGGCGCGATCTCGATCGTCGTCTACCGTGCCATCGGGCCGACGGAGAAAAGCGTATCCCTCTATGGTGCCGGCGTCATCGGATCGCTCGTCGTCTGCGGACTTCTGATGCTGCCGAGCTTCGCCTGGCCCACCGCTTCGCAGTGGCTGATGCTGGCCGGCTACGGCCTGCTGGCGGCGGTGGCGACGATCCTGCTGATGTATGCCACCAGCTATGCCCCGGCGGCGCTGGTCGGCCCGACGCAGTACAGCCAGATGCTCTGGGCCGTTCTGTTCGGATACCTCATCTTCGGAGACACCGTCGACCTGCCGATGGTCCTCGGCATCCTCCTGATCATCGGATCCGGCCTGCTGACGCTCGCCCGCGAACGCGCCCGGGGCGTGCCTCTGCCACCCGCCGTGGCAGCCGATCCGCAGGGCAATGCGATGGCGGCCGTCGACGAGGCACTGGACAACTGATCACGCCGGCTGGCGTGCCATTTCTGCGATCTGCTTCATCACCTGCGCGGCCGTCGTCAGCCGCTTTTCCGGCGTCGGCAGGTCGCGCGTCAGGAACACGCTCTGGTCGGGACGGATCTTCGCCATTGTGCCCTGCTTGGCGATATAGCCGACGAGGCCTGCCGGGTTCGGGAACTGCTTGTCGCGGAAGGTGATCACCAGACCCTTCGGACCGGCGTCGAGCTTCTCGACATTGGCGGTGCGGCAGAGCGACTTGACGTAGACCACCTTCATCAGGTTCTGGACCTCGACCGGCAGCGGTCCGAAGCGGTCGATCATCTCGGCCCCGATCCCGTCGATCTCCGCGAGCTCCTTCAGCTCGCCGAGACGGCGGTAAAGGCCCATGCGCAGATGCAGGTCGGGAACATAGGTCTCCGGGATCATCACGGTGATGCCGACCGAGATCTGCGGCGACCAGCCGGTATCGACGATCTCGTCGTCGCCGCGCACCTCCGCCACAGCCTCCTCGAGCATCTGCTGGTAGAGTTCGAAGCCGACTTCCTTGATGTGTCCGGACTGTTCTTCGCCCAGGAGATTGCCGGCGCCGCGGATGTCCAGGTCGTGGCTGGCCAGCTGGAAGCCCGCACCCAGCGTATCGAGCGACTGCAGCACCTTCAGGCGCCGTTCGGCCATCGTCGTCAGCGTCCGGTTGACGGGCAGCGTGAAGAGCGCGAAGGCCCGCACCTTCGACCGCCCGACGCGGCCGCGCAGCTGGTAGAGCTGGGCAAGGCCGAACATGTCGGCGCGGTGGACGATCAGGGTGTTGGCGGTCGGGACGTCGAGGCCCGATTCGACGATGGTCGTCGACAGCAGCACGTCGTAGGTGCCGTCGTAGAAGGCATTCATGATGTCTTCCAGCTCGCTCGCTGCCATCTGCCCATGCGCCACCGCCACCTTGAGTTCTGGCACGTCGGACTGCAGGAAGGCCTGGATGTCGGCGAGATCGGCAAGCCTTGGGCAGACGTAGAAGCTCTGTCCGCCCCGGTAATGCTCGCGCATCAGCGTCTCGCGGATGACGAGCGAATCGAAGGGCGAGATGAAAGTGCGAACCGCCATACGGTCCACCGGCGGGGTCGTGATCAGCGACAGCTCGCGCACGCCGGTCATGGCCAGCTGCAGTGTGCGGGGAATCGGCGTGGCCGACAGCGTCAGGACGTGGACGTCGCTCTTCAGCTCCTTCAGCCGCTCCTTGTGCTTGACCCCGAAGTGCTGCTCCTCGTCGATGATGAGAAGGCTGAGGTTGGCGAAGTTGACGCCACTTCCCAGCAGCGCATGGGTGCCGACGACGATATCGACCTTGCCGTCGGTCAGATCCTTCTTGACCTGGTTCAACTCCTTGCCCGGCACCAGCCGAGAGGCCTGCGCCACCCGGATCGGCAGGCCGCGGAAGCGGTCGCGGAAGGTCTTGAAGTGCTGGCGCGCCAGAAGTGTCGTCGGCACGACCACGGCGACCTGCCCCCCGTTCATGGCGGCGACGAAGGCGGCACGCAGCGCAACCTCGGTCTTTCCGAAGCCGACATCGCCGCAGACGAGGCGGTCCATAGGTCGGCCTGCGGAAAGATCGTCCCGAACCGCCTCGATGGCAGTGGCCTGGTCTTCCGTCTCGTCATAGGGGAAGCGCGCCGCAAACTCGTCGTAGAGTCCGTCCGGTGCCGCCAGGACAGGGGCGCGGCGGGTCATGCGACTGGCCGCGATGCGAATCAGACCGTCGGCCATGTCGAGCAGGCGCTTCTTCAGCTTGGCCTTGCGGGCCTGCCAGGCTCCACCGCCCAGCTTGTCGAGCGTTGCCTCGGCGGCGTCCGAACCGTAGCGGGAGAGGAGATCGATGTTCTCGACCGGCAGGAAGAGCTTGGCGTCGTCCGCATAATGCAGTTCCAGGCAGGCGCGCAGCGCGCCGGCGGCCTGGATATTCGTGAGGCCGACGAACCGTCCGATACCGTGTTCGGCATGGACCACCAGCGAGCCCTCATCCAGCCCCGCGACTTCCGAAATGTAATCTGCACCGCGCTTGCGGCGCTTGCCGCGGCGAACCATGCGGTCGCCGAGAATGTCCTGTTCGCCGATCACGGCGATATCGCCGGTCTCGAAGCCGCCTTCGAGGCTCAGAACGGCTGCGGCCGCCTCCCCCTTGGCAAGCTTCTGGAGCTCGCCCAGCGTTTCGATCGGCTTCACGCGCTTCAGGCCGTGCTCGTCCAGGACCTGTAGCAGACGATCCAGCGAGCCGGTCGACCAGCCGGTGATCAGAACCTTGCGGCCTTCGGCACGCTTGCCGGCGATGTGCTTGACCGCCAGGTCGAAGACGTTGACCTTCTCGTCGCGGTCGTCTTTCTCGGTCTGCGTCTTTGCCCAGCGCGGACCGACGTGGGCATCAAGCGCCACGACGCGGCGGCTGTCGGCGTCCATCTCGTTGAATGGGGTCAGCCGGATGGCGCTGGCGCTGTCGAGCTCTGCGGAGAACGCCTTGGCGTCGAGGTAGAGCTCACCGGGCGGCACCGGCTTGTAAGGCGCCCCCTGGGCGGCTGCGCCCTTCCCCAGTCCGCTGTTGTCGCGGCGGGCCTCATAATAGTCGGTGACGAGCTTCGAACGCTCGGTCGCCGCCTCTCGGGCCGTGTGATCGGTGACGATCCGGAAGCCCTTGAGGTAGTCGAAAGCGGTTTCCAGGTGATCGTAGAAGAGCGGCAGCCAGTGCTCCATGCCGGCATAGCGGCGGCCTTCCGACACGGCCTGATAGAGGGAGTCCTCCTTGGTCGTCGCCCCGAAGAGGGAGAGATAGTTCTTGCGGAAGTGGCTGATGGTGTCCGGCGTCAGCGACACCTCGCTCATGGGGTTGAGATCCAGCGAGCGTGCCTGTCCCGTGGTTCGCTGGCTTGCCGGATCGAAGGTCCGGATGGTCTCCAGGGTATCCCCAAAGAAGTCGAGCCGGACGGGTTCTTCCGTGCCCGGCACGAAGACGTCGAGAATACCGCCGCGGACGGCGAATTCGCCGACCTCGCGGACGGTCGCCACGCGGTCGAAGCCATTTCGCTCCAGCCGCGCTGCGATATCGTCCATGCGGATGACGCCGCCGGGGCGGGCGGAAAAGGCGAGGCTCTCGATAACGTCCGCCGGCGCGATCTTCTGCAGCATGGCGTTGACGGTCACCAGTACGATCGCCGCATGCGGCTTCCTGGCGTGCGCGATCAGGCCCGAGAGTGCAGCAAGTCGCCGCGCGGAGACATCCGGGCTCGGCGAGACGCGGTCATAGGGAAGGCAGTCCCAGGCCGGCAGCGTCAGGACCGGAATGTCGGGGGCGACGAAGCCCAGCATCTGTTCGAGGTCGGCCATCCTCTGGCCGTCGGAGATCACATAGGCGACCGCCTGGCCGGCGCGCGCGAGCTCGGCGAGCAGCAGCGGTTCCATGCCGGGCGGCACATTGCCGATGGTCAGCGGGCTGGTGGCCGCCGCAACCTTCTTCGCATCGAAACCTGCAATCATTCTTGATGCTCTGCCTTCGCCTGCAGGCTGTCGGTCGTAACGGGATCGAAATCCGGGCGATAGGAGGCAATGCGGTCGAAGAGCGGCGTCTGACGATGCGCAGGCGTCGGCTTGGCACCAGTCACCCAGGAATGCAGATCATGGTCATCCTCATCCATGATCGCCTCGAACTCGTCGAGATCCGCATCGGAAAGCGTGCCGATCTCCTGTTCGGCAAACTGTCCGAACACGAGGTCCATTTCGCGAATCCCGCGGTGCCAGCAGCGGTAGAGAATACGGCGACGGCGAGGCGTGAGGTCCGCGCTGCTGCGCACAAGTCCTGTCATGGAAGTGATCCCTGGTTTGCGATGCTCATATAGGTCGGAATTTCCCCTGCGTCACCTTGCAATCAAGTCAACATCCGGCGCATTTTGCCGCTCATGCGTCCTGCCATCCTTGATCCCCTGTTTTCGCCCGTTGCAGCCCTCCCCGGTGTCGGCCCCAAGCTTGCCGATCTGATCGCGCGCGTGACGGGGCGCGAGGATGCGGACGACTGCCGGGTGATCGACCTCCTCTTCCATGCGCCATCCTCGATCATCGACCGCCGCAACCGGCCGGGCATCGCGCTTGCACCGCAGGGCGCCATCGTCACCATCGAGGGACGGGTCGACCGCCACCAGCCACCACCGCCGGGCAAGCCGAACATGCCCTACCGCGTCTTCCTCCATGACGACACCGGCGAACTGGCGCTGACGTTCTTTCGCGCCAAGGGAAACTGGCTGGAGAAGGCACTGCCGATCGACGAAGCGGTGATGGTGAGCGGCAAGGTCGACTGGTTCAACGGCCGCCCGTCGATGGTCCATCCCGACTTCATGGTGAAGGTCTCGGAGGCCGGCAATCTGCCGCTCGTCGAGCCGGTCTATCCGTTGACGGCAGGGCTCTCTCCCAAGGTCCTGCGGAAAGCGGTGGAAGGTGCTGTGGCGCGTCTCCCCGCGCTCCGCGAATGGGTCGATCCGGCTCTGGCCGAGCGGCAGGGCTTTCCGTCCGTGCTGGAAAGCTTCCAGCAGTTGCACGACCCGCGCGACGAAGGCGATATCGATCCCCGCTCGCCGGCGCGCCGAAGGCTCGCCTATGACGAATTCATGGCCGGGCAGGTATCGCTGGCGCTGGTGCGGCAACGGCTGCGCAAGGTGCCCGGCCGGCCGATCCAGGCGACCGGGGAGCTGGCCGAGCGGATCCGGGCCACCCTCCCCTTCTCCCTCACCGCCAGCCAGCAGAAGGCGGTCGCGGAAATCCTCAAGGACATGGCCGGCGAAGACCGGATGCTGCGTCTGCTGCAGGGCGACGTCGGCGCCGGTAAGACACTCGTGGCCCTGATGGCCATGGCGGCAGCCGTCGAAAGCGGAGGCCAGGCGGTGCTGATGGCACCGACGGAAATCCTGGCGCGCCAGCACCATGCGACGATCTCGAAGATCGCGTCCACGGTCGGCATATCCGTCGAGGTGCTGACCGGACGCACCAAGGGCCGCGAGCGGGATGCGATCGTCGAGAGGATCGCCTCGGGCGACGCCCAGATCGTCATCGGCACCCATGCGCTGTTCCAGGACGCCGTCAGCTACCGCAACCTGGTACTTGCGGTCGTCGACGAGCAGCATCGCTTCGGTGTCCACCAGCGCCTGCGCCTGACGGCAAAGGGCATCTCCCCGCATATGCTGGTGATGACCGCAACGCCGATCCCGCGCACGCTGGTGCTGGCCGCCTTCGGCGACATGGATGTCTCGAAGCTCACAGAGAAGCCGGCCGGTCGCAAGCCGATCCAGACGGTGACGCTGCCCACTGAGCGCACCGGAGAGATCGTATCCCGTCTCAGGACCGCGCTCGCCGAGGGTAAGAAGGCCTATTGGATCTGCCCACTGGTCGAGGAGTCGGACGTCTCCGATCTGATGTCGGCGGAGGAACGGTTCGCCGTGTTGGCCAAGGAGATGGGAGCCGACGTCGGTCTCGTGCACGGCCGCATGGCCGGTCCTGAGAAGGATGCGGTGATGGCGGATTTCAAGGCCGGCAAGATCCGGCTGCTGGTCGCGACCACCGTCGTCGAGGTCGGTGTCGACGTGCCGGATGCCACCATCATGGTCATCGAACATGCCGAGCGGTTCGGGCTGGCGCAACTGCATCAGCTGCGCGGCCGGGTCGGCCGTGGCGCGGAGGCTTCGACCTGCATCCTGCTCTATAAGGGCCCCCTCAGCGAGACCGGCCGCGCCAGGCTCTCGATCCTGCGCGACAGTGAGGACGGCTTCCTGATCGCAGAGGAGGATCTGAAGCTGCGCGGCGAAGGTGAGCTTCTGGGCACCCGCCAGTCCGGAACACCGGGCTTCCGGATTGCCAGCCTGGAGGCGCACGCCGATCTTCTGGAAATCGCCCGCAAGGATGCGGCCTACCTGCTCGACCGGGACCCCGATCTCACCAGCGAGCGGGGAGAAAGCGTGCGCACGCTTCTGTACCTGCACCGTCGCGACGAGGCCGTCAGGTTCCTGGGCGCGGGCTGACCGCCGTCGGCACGATCGTCGGCTGCACCACCTTCGGCTTGAAATCCGGCGCAATCAGCCCGCCGGAAATCAGCAGCCTGGCCCCTTCTTCCGGCGTCATGTCCAGCATGATGATCTTGCTGCGCGGCACGAACATCAGGAAGCCGGCGGTCGGGACAGGCGTCGGGGCGAGGAAGACGCTGATCATCTCCTCGCCATTTTCGTTGAGCCGTGCGGCAATCTCACCCTGCGCGTCACCGGAGATGAAGACGAGCGCCCATGTGCCGGGGCTCGGAAACTCGATCAGACCGCATTTCTTGAACGAGGTCGATTGCTCCTTCAGCACCGTTTCGAAGATCTGTTTCAGGCTCTTGTAGATGGTACGCACCAGCGGCATGCGGTGCAGGACCGATTCTCCGAAGCTGACGATGGACCGGCCGATCAGGTTCTTGCCGAGGAAGCCGATCATGGTGATCATCAGGATCGCGATCAGCATGCCAAGGCCGGGCATGGCGATATTGAGATAGTTCTCGGGGTTGTAGCGTGTCGGGATGTAGGGTTTCACCCAGCTGTCGGCCCAGCGGATGAAACCGAAGGTCAGCCAGATGGTGATCGCCAGAGGCGCGCAGATGATGAGCCCGGTGAGGAAGTTGTTCCTGAGCCGCGTCATCACCGGAATGCGATCGAATTTGTCCGCCATTGCCCGTCACTATTGTGCAGTGCCATAATTCGAGATTGAAGGCGACAATGCCGGACGAGTCCGGACCGTGCAAGAGCAGGCTCTGGAAATACCGGGTCTGACGTCAACACGCGCTTAGGCATGAACGCAAAGAGTGCCGCTTCCACGATACCGTCGGCGCCCCGGCCGAACCAACGGACTACTCCACGGTGACCGATTTGGCGAGGTTGCGCGGCTGGTCGACGTCCGTGCCCATGAACACCGCCGTGTGATAGGCGAGCAGCTGAATCGGCAGCGAGAAAACCATGGGCGCAATGATTTCCGCAACGTTGGGCAGCGTGATCGTTGCCATCGTCGGAAGCTTGGAGGCGGCCGCGCCGCGCTCGTCGGTGATGAAGATGATCTTGCCGCCGCGGGCCGCGACCTCCTGCATGTTCGACACGGTCTTCTCGAAGAAGCGGTCGTGCGGCGCAATGACGATCACCGGCATGTTCTCGTCGATCAGCGCGATCGGCCCGTGCTTCAGTTCGCCGGCGGCATAGCCCTCGGCGTGGATGTAGGAGATCTCCTTCAGCTTCAGCGCGCCTTCGAGGGCGAGCGGATAGCTTGTGCCACGCCCGAGATAGAGCACGTCCTTGTATTTCGACAGCTCGCGAGAGAGAGCCTCGATCTGCGGTTCGATGGAATTCAGCACGCCGCTCATCAGGCGCGGCATCTCCGTCAGCTGCCTGACCAGCTGCCTTTCCTCGTCCGCCTGAATGAGTCCACGGGCCTTGCCGGCGGCGATTGCCAGCGACGCCAGCACCGTCAGCTGGCAGGTGAAGGCCTTTGTCGACGCCACGCCGATTTCGGGGCCGGCCAGGATCGGGAACACCGCATCGGACTCGCGTGCGATCGTCGATTCCCGGACATTGACGACCGCACCGATCTTCAGCCCGGCATCATGGCAATAGCGCAGCGATGCCAGCGTGTCGGCTGTCTCGCCGGACTGCGAGATGAACAGCGCCGCCTGATCCGTCGACAGTGGGATTTCGCGGTAGCGGAACTCGGAGGCGACGTCGATCTCGACCGGCAGGCGCGCATAGCGCTCGAACCAGTATTTGCCGATCAGCCCGGCCAGATAGGCCGTGCCGCATGCGGAGATGGTCAGCCCGCGAAGCGAGGCAAAGTCGATGGCGTCGCTCACCGCGGTTCTGACGGTGTGGGCGCCAAGATCGACGTAATGCGCCAGCGCATGGGAGATCACTTCCGGCTGCTCGTAGATCTCCTTCTCCATGAAGTGCCGGTGATTGCCCTTGTCGACCATATAAGCGGCCGCCTGGGTGATCTGGCGGGGCCGCTCGACCGCATTTCCGTCATGGTCGAAGATGAAGGCACCGTCGCGCCCGATGACGGCCCAGTCGCCGTCGACGAGATAGGTGATCTCGTTGGTGAACGGGGCGAGCGCGATCGCGTCTGAACCGAGATAGGTTTCGCCGCGGCCGTAGCCGATCGCCAAGGGGGGGCCGGAACGGGCCGCCATGATGGTCGAAGGATCGTCGGCGAAGATCACCGCCAGCGCATAGGCGCCGGTGACCTGCTTCAGCATGGCCAGCATCGCTTCGCGGCGCCCCATGCCGGCGCGCCGGCTGCGGGCGAGCAGCTGCGCCACCACCTCGGTATCGGTCTGCGTCTCGAACGTGGCGCCGTCCGCCGAGAGTTCATCCTTCAGTTCGGAGAAGTTCTCGATGATGCCGTTGTGGACGACGGCGACACCATCGACGAAATGTGGATGTGCGTTTGTCTCGTTCGGCACGCCGTGGGTCGCCCAGCGGGTATGGGCAATGCCGATGTTGCCGGCCAGCGGCTCGGAAGCGAGCTTCTTCTCGAGGTTGAAGAGCTTGCCCTCGGCACGCCGGCGCTCGAGCACGCCGTCATGGATGGTGGCGACGCCGGCGGAATCATAGCCGCGGTACTCCAGCCGCCGCAGCGCATCCACCAGACGCTCCGCAACCGGCTCCTTGCCGACGATCCCTACAATCCCACACATGGACAACCCCTTCGTTCCCGACAATCTGGCGGGATTTCTAGTCGATCATGCCGTTCCTGCAATTGCCTCTCCGGTCACTTTGCGTATCGGAAGGTAACGGCGCGGAAATCAGCCCTTGGTTTTCTTCGCCTTGAAGGCGATCGCCCGTTCGCGGATGACCTTCGCCCGCTCCGGCTTGTTTTCCTGCCGACCTCGGCCAAGTGCCAGGGCGTCGGCCGGCACGTCCTCGGTGATGACGCTGCCGGAGCCGACATAGGCGCCGTCACCGATCGAGACGGGAGCAATCAGCGAGGAGTTGGAGCCGATGAAGGCGTTGGCGCCGATCTGCGTCACGTGCTTGTTGATGCCGTCGTAATTGCAGGTGATCGTTCCTGCGCCAACATTGGTATGGGCGCCGACGATCGCATCGCCGATATAGGTCAGATGGTTGATCTTGGCGCCCTCGCCGATCTCCGCCTTCTTGACCTCGCAGAAATTGCCGACCTTCGACTGAGCAGCCAAATTGGCGCCGGGACGCAGTCGGGCGAAGGGTCCGACCGTTGCACCGCAGCTCACGTGGGCGCCCTCGAGATGCGAGAAGGCATGGATGACGGCGCCGCTCTCGACGGTGACGCCGGGGCCGAAGACGACGTTCGGCTCGATGATCGTGTCCTGGCCGAGCTCGGTGTCGTAGGCGAGGAAAACGGTTTCCGGGGCGATCATGGTGACGCCGGACAGCATCACCTCCTGCCGGCGACGCTCCTGCCAGAGGCGTTCCAGCACGGCGAGTTCGGCGCGGTTGTTGCAGCCTGCCATCTCGGCTTCCGGGGCATCGACGGCAACCGCCCTTCCGCCGCTCGCCCGGACGATCTCCACCAGATCGGTCAGGTAATATTCGCCCTTGGCGTTGCCGTTGTCGATCTTCTCCAAGAGCTGCAGGGCCTTGCGGCCGTTGATCGCCATGATGCCGCTGTTGCACCAGGTGACCTTGCGCTCTTCGTCCGTCGCATCCTTCTCCTCGCGGATGGCGACAAGCTCTCCGTTCTCAACAAGCAGGCGCCCATAGCCGGTCGGCCGGTCCGTGTGAAATCCGATCACCGCGACGTCGGCGCCGGCAGCGAGCTGCGCACGAGCGGCGGCAAACGGCCCGGCCGTCACCAGGGGAGCATCGCCATAGGTGACGAGCACGTCGTCGAAGCCGTCGGCAATCGCCGCTCGCGCCGAAAGCACGGCGTGGCCGGTTCCAAGCCGCTCCGTCTGCAGAAAGGTCCGGGCATTGACGCCTTCGACCGCTGCGGCCTTGGCGACCGCATCCGCATCCCGTCCGAGCACAAGGGCAACATCGGCGATACCGGCCGAGGCAACCGTCCGCATCACGTGCCCGATCATCGGCAGGCCGGCAACCGGATGCAGGACCTTCGACATCGACGACTTCATGCGCGTGCTGTCGCCGGCGGCGAGGATGACGGCAAGGCAGGTGCGGCTCATGATTGCTCCCTCAACATGGTTGCTGCTTCTTAGCAACAAGTCGATTGACAGGCGATAAACGGCTTGTGTCGCGATGCAACAAAAAAGGCGCCCCGAGGGGCGCCTTTTCCGACCATGCCGGCCGCTTACTGCGGCAGAGTATCGTCCACGCCTTCGACGTAGAAGTTCATGCCGAGCAAGGTGCCATCGTCGGCCTTCTGGCCTTCCGCAAGCCATTCCGTGCCGTCCTGCTTCTTCACCGGACCCGTGAAGGGGTGCAGTTCGCCGGACTTGATCTTGGCTTCGGTCTCTTCGGCCATCGCCTTCACGTCATCGGGCATGTTGGTGTAGGGCGCCATCGTCAGGATGCCGTCCTTCAAACCGTCCCAGATCTGCTCCGACTTCCAGTTGCCGTCGAGATGCGCCTGGACGCGCTTGATGTAGTAGGCGGCCCAGGTGTCGACGATGGCGGTCAACTGGGTGTTGGGACCGGCAGCGATCATGTCGGAGGCCTGGCCGAAGGCGAGGATGCCGCGCTCTGCCGCAACCTGCATGGGAGCCGTCGTATCGGTATGCTGGGTCAGGATGTCGACGCCCTGGTCGATCAGTGCCTTCGCCGCATCGGCTTCCTTGCCGGGGTCGAACCAGGTGTTGGCCCATACGACCTTCAGCTCGAAGTCCGGATTGACCGACTGCGCGCCGAGGATGAAGGCGTTGATGCCCATCACCACCTCAGGAATCGGGAAGGATGCGATGTAGCCGGCGACGCCCTTCTTCGACATCTTCGCAGCGATCTGGCCCTGGATGTAGCGGCCTTCGTAGAAGCGAGCGTTGTAGGTGGCGAGGTTTTCGGCAGACTTGAAGCCGGTGGCATGCTCGAACTTGATGTCCGGAAACTTCTCGGCGACCTTCACGGTCGCGTCCATGAAGCCGAACGAGGTGGTGAACACCATGCCGCAACCGGAACGCGCCATGCGCTCGATGGCGCGTTCTGCGTCAGGGCCTTCCGGCACGTTCTCCAGGATCGGGGTTTCAATCTTGTCGCCGAAGTGCTCCTGGAGCGCCTGGCGGCCGATGTCGTGGGCCTGGGACCAGCCACCATCGGTCTTGGAGCCGACATAGATA
>TARA_R110002020_G_scaffold475766_2_pt1 | contig 11781 bp, 13 predicted proteins | sample TARA_R110002020 | Tara Oceans TARA_R110002020 (sample SAMEA4396489) | marine metagenome | biome: Westerlies Biome; feature: [MES] marine water layer (ENVO:01000295) within the mesopelagic zone...; material: water (ENVO:00002006), including particulate matter (ENVO:01000060) such...
ATCTTCTATGTCATCGGCAATCTGGACTTCGTTCTTGGTGCGCAGCCTCCCGATATCGGTCACCCCAGAATGTCTTGGTTAAACTCATCTCTCCGCGCGCAAATTTCCCGATCAAACTCAAAGCAATTCCTTCCCATAAATGGCCAACTGGCATCCAGCAGCAATAACGAACTCGAACCGAATGTTACGCTGGCCTCATTGCAGACGCTCAGCAATCCATAGCTTGATCAGCGATTGTCGCGTCACACCCAGATGCCGAGCCTGCTTGTCCAAGCTCTCAACGACCCATGTCGGGAAATCCACGTTTACGCGCTTGGGCTGGTCGTTGGGTCGGCGCGCCTGGGACCAGTCGATTGCACCGCTCACGTCCTCACCGGCGTCGAACTTCTTGTCAAATTCAGTTGCCTTCATAGTATCCGATCTCCTCTTTTCGGGCGCGGCGCACCGAGATGATCCGCACCGCTTCGCCTCGTGGCGTCCAGACGGCCGCCCAGTGCTTGCCCTCGATCTTCCCAATCGACAGGAAGCGCGGTTCATCCTCGGTCTTGGCGGGCGCTTCAAGCATCCACGGGTCCTCCCAAAGGGCCTGTGCCTGATCGAAGTCGATGCCATGCTTCGACAGGTTCGATGCGCTTTTGGCGGGGTCATACTCAAAATCCATGACTTAATATGATATAATAATTATCCATTTTCAAGGATGGTTCTGTATGATCACCGCCGCCATCCCGGCCATCCTGCTCGCATGTTAAAGGCAGAAAATCTCACCATCACAAGCTGAACCCATCATCCCTTTCACGGCTGATATCGCGTTCCTGCTCGATGCTACGTTCTGCCTCCCTGTCGCGGTCCCTGACCTGCTCATGCGCGGCCTCATGCCCGGAAACCGTACCCATGATGCTCTGGGCTCTGCTTGCTTCTGGGCAAATCCAGATGCGCAAAGTGGATGGATGGGAAACCATCGACCAGCCGATTGCGCCCATGACCCTTGACCTCGTCGCCTGATCAGGCGCAAATTAAACCGTCCGGAGAACGCCGCTGGAAAATTTCCACCACTTTCGAGACACAACCTCATGCACAGCAGATCTCTACTCTTCTCGAGACTGTTCCCCGGGTTCTGGGACTGGTCCGCCACTCTCAGAACCCACCCCCATTCTCGTCAATTTCGCTTAGGGCTGCCACGGCCATCAGGGATAATACTATGTCGCGTTTCGTACCTTTGTTGAGATAGACTCGGCGTCAGCATCATCGTGGTCTCGCCAGCCTTGCGCCACCAAAGCCTCGGCGTAGGCTTACACAGTTACAGTTCATAGCCATTGTATTTTAGAGCTCTCTGAAGCTTCCGTTCGACTTTTTCCCTTCCTTCAATGAGCTTAGCCACGCGCTCTCTGACTTCGTGCTTGAGCATTTCATCCAATCTCTTTGGCCCGACTGCGTAGGCCAAATTTTGGACGATTGCTGTGGCCAGCGTGTCGTCAGGCATACGGGGGCGTACCCATCCGGCGCATCAAATAAGAGCCTAACGGCTGGAGCAGGTACTTTTGGGCACAAGCGACCTTGTCCGGAATCGAGACCGCGCACATGATCCAAAAGGGCTAACTCCCCGGTTGAGGAGACTCCGGCTTTCCGCAATTCAAGACGCTCGCAGGATACGTGTGTCCAGAGAACGGAGTGCTCAATCGAAAAAAGGTTTGCGACAGAACCTTTCACGACCGGTAGATCGTGTTCTGGCTGGGCGCATGACCAAACCGCGCACGGTAATAGGATGAAAACCGGCCCAAGTGGGAAAACCCGCTTGAATAGGCTGTATCCGTGACGCTTGGCGTATCGCTGCGCGTCTGAAGCATATAGTGCGCCATATCCAGCCGTGCATTTCGCAGGGCCTGCATGGGTGTCACGCCGATGGTTTGGCGAAACCCCTTTTGCAACGTCCGCACATTCACTTGCGCCGCGCGTGCGATATCGCAAAGCGTGATATGTCCGCCAAGGTTGGCGTGCATATAATCAAGCGCACGACGAATGTCGCGCGGTTGAGGCGCCGGTTGCGCGCGGTTGATGATGTGTGATACGTTACTCGACTGATGCGTTAACAGGGTCTGAACCAAATCAAACTCGATCTGGATATCGAGGCCCGTTAGTTGGTTTACAAATACCGCGCGGGATTCAGCGCCCATCGCGCAGGCCATAAAGCTGCGGTGGATGTACCGACCGGGGCGGGATGAAAAATCAACAGCCGTGTCAAACCGTATCGGTCCTGGCAAGGGCGCTCCGGTCAGCGTGCGGGCGACGGCTTCCAGGTGGGTACGGTCGATCTGGAACAGCAGCTGGCGGCAGTCTGCCGTCCAATGCAGACGGGCCGTTCTGTCAGGATTGATCAGGGTTCCCGTGCGCGTACAGGCGGTCATCTCGTCTCCGCGATGATCAACGCGAGCTTGGCCTGCCAAGGGCAATTGGAAAAGGTAGAATTCTGCCAGGCAGCCCGGGTTGACGATGACATCTGCGCCATAGGACAGATAGTTTACCGATAGGTTTTTGCCGCGCACCGCATTGTGCACGACATCCAGAGAAGCGCCACGGCGCAGCACATCCAGCCGATGATCGCAAAATTTCTGCGCTATAGTTTTTCGTGCCTCATCCAGATCGGTGGTGCGCAAAACGCTATGCTTTGAAAAATAGATATGTGGATGTCGAAAGGTCATGACACGATCTCCCTGCTCAAAGGCTAGAGAAAACGGCATTTGCTTCAAGCTTAAAATAGCCAGCAGCAACTTGAGTTCGTTTTCTGGATAACAGCTTGCGTAGAATCCGTGCAGGATAGTGGCAGGCAACAGCAATTAGGGGGAATACCGATGCAAAAGGGTGTCACTAAAGCCGATAGCGGATTGAAGGGCCAGAGCTGGAACGTGGTGGGCCAGACCTATGTGCCCAAGCTTTTGACCAAAGAAACTTTTGTCTGGCACGCGACAATCCCGGCTGACACTTTCGTGCCGCCCCACATTCACCCGCATCAGGACGAATGGATTTATGTGCTGAGCGGCGCGCTTGAGGTGGAGTTCATGGAAGACCTGCACAAGGCGGCAGTAGGGGATACTGTGTTGATGCCCCGCGGACAGGCGCACGGTATCTTCAATCGCTCAGGCGCGGAGGCGACGGTAGTGTTTGGCGTGGCGCCATCGCGCAAGCTCTATGATCTGTTTGTTCAGCTTGACGGTGTGACCGATCCAGTCGAGCTGACGCGTATCTCGGCACTTCATGAGGTGGACTTCCTGCCGCCGCCGGAAGCTGCGGAATGAGGGCGCGATGACCGACTGGGATGATGCCTTTGCCAATATGGCACATGTAGAAGGGTCACATGAACTGCCTGCCTTTTGGGCCGCGCGGGCTGAGGCTTACCGCGCGGCGCTGACACCCGGCCTGCTGGAGAGCGATATCTCCTATGGAGATGGCTCGCGCCAGCGGCTCGACATCATCCGGCCCGAGGGTGCGGTGCGGGGACTGGCTGTGTTTGTGCATGGCGGCTATTGGATGCGGTTGGATAAATCCTACTGGAGTGATCTGGCCGAAGGGGCGCGCGCGCGCGGTTGGGCCGTGTGTATCCCCAGCTATACGCTGACGCCGCAGGCCCGCATCCATGAGATCACCGCAGAAATCGGCAAGGCGATCAGCTGCGCGGCGGCGCAGGTGGTGGGGCCGATCCGGCTGGCCGGTCATTCGGCTGGTGGGCATCTTGTAACCCGGATGATCTGCGATGACAGCCCGTTAGATGCAGGGCTATGCGCGCGCATCGCACATACTCTCTCGATCAGCGGTCTACATGATCTGCGCCCGCTGATGCACACAGAGATGAACGATACGCTGCACCTCGATGAGGCGGAGGCGCTGCGCGAGAGCGCAGTGTTGCACCGGCCTCAGGATTGCGCTGCGCTAACTTGTTGGGTGGGCGGAGGTGAGCGGCCGGAGTTCATCCGTCAGGCGCGGCTTATGGCGGATATGTGGGCGGGACTGGACGCACAGACGCATTGCCATATTGATGGCAGTCATAACCATTTCACCATTCTGGACGCATTGAAGCACGCGGATACACCGCTGACGGATGCGTTTCTGGGCGATTTCAAAGGAGCGCAAGCATGATCAAAATGGAACCCGGCATCGTTCGCTCGGGCGAGAGCCTTGAGGGCATCCGCTGGAACATTCTGGGCCAGACCTATGTGCCCAAACAGCTGACAGAGGACAGCTTCTCTTGGCACGCGACGCTGCCGCCCGGCACATTTGTGCCTCCGCACATCCACCCCGAGCAGGACGAATTCCTCTATATCCTCGAAGGCCGGTTTGACTTTGTGCTGGACGGCCATGAGACTTTTGCCGAGCCGGGCGATCTGGTGAAGTTGCCGCGCGGCATCCCACATGGGATTTTCAACAAATCCGAAGGCACAATCAAGACGCTGTTCTGGGTCACACCTGCGCTACGGCTTTATGATTTGTTCTGGGCGCTCAACAACATGGGGCCGACGCCCAATCCAGCGGAGGTTGTTGCGGTCTCTGCCGCCCATGCGGTTGATTTTCTACCACCGGTCGAAGCGGACAGCGGAGAAGATGCATGACCGTTCTGATTGCCGGGGCGGGGATTGGCGGGCTGACCGCTGCGCTGATGCTGCACCAGCGCGGGATCAAGTGCCAGGTGGTGGAACAGGCCGCAACGGTGCGCGAGGTGGGCGTGGGGATCAACACGCTGCCCCATTCCATCGCCGAGTTGGCGGCCCTTGGGCTGTTGCCGCGTCTCGATGAGGTCGGCCTGCGCACGCGCGAGCTGCGGTATCTGACGCGCAGCGGTCAGGAGGTCTGGCGCGAGCAGCGCGGGATGCACGCGGGGCATGAGCATCCGCAGTTCTCCATTCATCGCGGGCGCTTGCAGAAAGTTCTGTTCGATGCGGTGATCGAGCGAATGGGGCCGCAGGCGGTGCTGACCGGCCTGCGCCTGTCCGGCTTTGTACAGGATGAGGGGGGTGTGACCGCGCATTTCACCGATTCCAATGATGGCTGTTCTTCGCGGACGTTGCGCGGCGAGGTGCTGATTTGTGCGGATGGGATTCACAGCGTCGGGCGGCGGCAGTTTTTCCCCGATGAGGGCCCGCCGAGCTGGCCCGGTGTTGTCATGTGGCGCGGGGCGGTGGATTGGCCCGTCTGGGAGGATGGCGAGACGATGGTCATCGCAGGCGGGCTGGCGGGCAAGCTGGTGCTCTACCCTATTGCGCCGGCCAAGGATGGGATGCAGCTGATGAACTGGGTGGTAAACGTGCGTGTGGCTGACCCTGCCGTTTCTACCCCGCCTCCCGAGAGCTGGTCAAAGACGGCACCGCTGGCGCGGGTGCTGCCCTATGCCAAGCGCTTCAACGTGCCGGGCATGGATCTGGACGCTCTGGTGCGTGGCAGCGGTGCCATCTTTGAATATCCGATGGCGGACCGTGATCCGCTACCGCGCTGGACTCATGGGCGAGTCACTCTGCTGGGGGATGCGGCGCATCCGATGTATCCTGTCGGCTCCAACGGATCTGCGCAGGCCATTCTGGACGCGCGTTGCCTTGCGGATCTCATGGTAAGCTCCGAGCACCCGCGTGAGGCGCTCCACCGCTATGAGCAGGAGCGTCTTCCCAAAACCGCCGAAGTGGTGCGCACCAACCGGCTTGGCGGGCCGGAGCGGGTGATTGATAAGGTGGAAAAACTGGCACCAGCTGGCTTTGATGCTATCGACCATGTTTTGTCACACGCGGAGCGCGAAGCGATTGTGCACGGCTATGCGAAAATGGCGGGTTTTGCTGCACAATCGAACAAGTAGGCGGGAATAGACTGACAAACCCCAAATCACCCACAATACTACACAGTACATCAACCATGAAAAACAGCCTCAAAAGAGGGCATCACCAGGGAGACAGACAGATGAAGACAATGACTGGAAAGTTGAAGGCGGGGCTTGCGCTCAGTGCCTTGATGGCAACTGGCGCTTTTGCCGAAGATCTCAAAATCGGAATGGTGGTCACGCTGTCCGGTCCACCTGCGGCTCTGGGCCAGCAGATCGTGGATGGTTTTCAGTTGGCGCTGGATGAGAAAGGCGGCATGCTGGGCGGTCAAAAGGTGAACCTGGTCATCGAAGATGACGAGCTGAAGCCCGATGTGGCGCTCTTGAAGGCGACATCGCTGGTGGAGCGTGAAGAGGTGGATTTTGTCGTCGGTACCGTGTTCTCGAACATGTTGCAGGCGATCTTCAAACCGATCGTGGAATCCGAGACTTTCCTGATCAGCCCGAATGCCGGTCCCTCCACCTTTGCGGGGCGCAACTGTAACCCTTATTTCTTTGTCACCTCCTACCAGAACAACCAGAACGCCGAAGTCAGCGGGATGATTGCCAATGAGGAAGGCTATGAAAATGTCTTCGCCATGGTGCCTAACTATCAGGCGGGACGCGACAATATGGAAGGCTTCAAGCAGACCTTTGAAGGGACCGTGAGCCAAGAGGTCTTCACGCCGCTGGGCCATCAGGATTTCTCGGCAGAGCTTGCACGCATCTCGACCTCCAGTGCGGATGCGGTGTTCACCTTCATGCCCGGTGGCATGGGCGTGCGTCTGGTCAACCAGTTCACCAATGCGGGCCTTGGCGACAGCATGAAGTTCATGTCCGTCTTCACAACAGATGAGACTACATTGCCTGGCCAGAAAGATGCGGCTGTGGGCATGCTTGCGGCAGGATCATGGGCACCGGATATGGATAATGAGGCCAACAACGCCTTTGTGGCGGACTTTGAAGCGAAATACGGCTATATCCCCGGCTCCTACGCGATGCAGGCCTATGATACGGCCAGCCTGATCGACAGTGCCGTTGCCTCAGTTGGCGGTGATCTGGCTGATAAGGACGCTGTGCGCGCGGCGCTCAAGGCGGCGGATTTCACCTCCCTGCGTGGTGATTTCTCCTTCAGCAACAACCACTATCCCATTCAGGATTTCCACATGCTCACCGTGGTCAAGCGCGACGACGGAAAGTTCCACACCTCCTTTGTACGCACGATTGCCGACGACTATGCAGACAGCTTCCGTGAAGAGTGCAAAATGTAGGCTTTGACGCTATGAAAAAGGGCCTGTGCGTAAGGCGCGCAGGCCCTTCCGCAGTGCATAATTAGGATTTCCCATGTCAACGACCCTCTTTCTGATCCTGTGCCTGAACGGGCTACAGTACGGTATGCTTTTGTTCCTGATCGCGGCAGGGCTGACGCTGGTGTTTGGCGTCATGGGGTTCATTAATCTCGCCCATGGGGTGCAGTATATGGTGGGGGCCTATCTGGTCTTTGCCTATACGGCGCTTACAGGCAATTTCATGGTGGCCATGGTGCTGTCGCTCGGTACGGCGCTGCTTTTTGGCTTGCTGCTGGAGTATCTGATTTTCCGCCATCTCTATGCGCGCAGCCATCTGGACCAAGTCCTCGCGACCTTTGGCATCATCATTTTCCTCAACGAACTGGCCAAAGTGATCTTTGGCCCCGCCACCCTGTCCATCGCGCCGCCGGAGTTCCTGTCGGGTTCCGTCCAGCTGACAGAGACACTGCGCTATCCCACCTACCGTTTGTTCACCATTCTGGCGGGGCTGGCCGTGGCGCTGATGCTGTTCGTTACGGTCAGCTATACCCGGATCGGGATGCTGATCCGGGCGGGGGCCACCACGCCTGATATGGTCGCGGCTCTGGGGGTGAACATCAAACAGCTGTTTATGATCGTGTTCGGGGTGGGCGCAATGCTGGCGGGTTTTGCCGGTGTGATCGCTGCGCCGATTTTCGCGATTGAGCCGGGCATGGGGGATAACATCCTGATTGTGGCCTTTGTGGTGATCATCATTGGCGGCATCGGGTCCATCGGCGGGGCGTTTGTGGCGGCCTTGCTGGTCGGGCTGATTGATACACTGGGTCGAAGCCTTGCCACAGAAGTGCTGTCGTCGGTGTTCAACCCTTCTTTCGCCAATCAGATCGGGCCAGCGCTGGCCTCCATGATGATTTATATTCTGATGGCTGCGATCCTTGTGTTCCGGCCAAAGGGGCTGTTGCCAGCCAAGGGGGTCGCATGATGGACCGTGGGCTGATCCTGGGTGGAGTGATCTTTGGCTTGTTGCTGGCGTTGCCTCTGGTTTTACCGCTGGTCGGGGCCGAGTATCTGAGCGGCCTTTTGATCAAGGCGATGCTGCTGGCGATTGCCGGACTGTCACTCGATCTGTTGATCGGGCAAGGTGGGCTGGTCAGTCTGGGCCACGCGGCCTTTATCGGGGTCGGGGCCTATTCTGCCGCCATCGCGCTGGAAAGCGGGATTGAGAATATTTTGGTATTGTTTGCGATCACGCTTATGGTGACGGGAGTGGTTGCGTTGATCACAGGCAGCCTCGCGCTGCGCACCAGCGGCGTCTATTTCCTGATGATCACACTGGCATTTGGGCAGATGATCTATTTCACGCTCACCTCTCTGGCGGCCTATGGGGGCGATGACGGGCTGACGCTGTGGAACATGGCAACACTCTTTGGCAGTGACGTGGTCCAAAACAATGGCGGGCTGTATTTCGTCGTGCTTGGCACGCTGTTCGCGACGTGGTGGGGCGTCTTCCGGATCAGCCGCTCGCGCTTTGGCCGCGTACTTCGAGCGGCGCGCGACAATCCCGACCGGGCGGAGGTGATGGGCTATGCGGTCAACCGCTACCGCCTGATCGCCTATGTGATTGCGGCGCTGATTGCCGGTGTCTCTGGCCTGCTGATGATGCAGCACGCCGAGTTTGTAAGCCCCGCCATCGCGACGTGGCAACATTCGGGCGATCTGATTGTGGTGGTGGTGCTGGGCGGTCTGGGCACACGCAACGGAGCAATTTTGGGCGCGTTCTTTGTTGTGGTGATAGAGCATGTTCTGGGCGCTTTCCTCACTGAATGGCGGCTGATCTATGGCCCGCTGCTGGTGCTGCTGGTTCTTTATGCCAAAGGCGGGCTGAGCGATCTTTTGGCGCCTGCCCGCCAAGGGAGGGGGGCGCGATGAGTACGCTGCAAATCCGCAAACTGAGCAAGAGCTTCAGCGCGTTGCAAGTGAGCCGAGATATTTCGATCAGTGTGGCCGAGGGCGAGTGTCATGCGTTGATCGGGCCGAATGGTGCGGGTAAGACTACGTTGATCCACCAGATCTCGGGTGTATTGCAGCCGGACAGTGGTCAGATCCTGCTGGACGGGCGGGACATTACCAATTTGTCTGTTTCGGCGCGGGTACAGGCGGGGCTGGGTCGGACGTTCCAGATCACCTCCGTGTTGCCGAGCTTTTCGGTACTCGAAAACCTCGCCATCGCGGCACAGGCAAAATCCGGCTCCAGCATGCGGTTCTTCGGAGATGCTGCAGCGGAGGCGGCGCTGAATAGCGCGGCCCAAGCCACGCTGGAGCAGGTTGGGTTGGGCGACCGTGCTGAGATTCCGGCGGCAGACTTGTCGCACGGGGAATTGCGGCTGCTGGAGTTGGGTCTCGCACTCGTGGCCAAGCCTAAATTCCTGCTGCTCGATGAGCCGATGGCGGGGCTGGGACGCGCGGAGGGAGAGACGCTTGTGGCGCTGCTGTCTGATCTACGCGCCAGCATCCCGATGTTGCTGGTGGAGCATGACATGGACGCGATCTTTCAGCTTGCGCATACGGTTTCTGTTTTGGTCGAAGGCGCAATCGTGGCGCAAGGCACACCCGAAGCGGTCCGCGCAAGCCCGGCCGCCCGCGCCGCCTATCTGGGAGGAGACGCCGCATGAGCGCGCTTGTCGAGATCAGCGGTCTAAAGGCCGGCTATGGTAACACCAGCGTTCTTTTTAGCATTGATCTAGATGTGACCGAGGGTCAGGTCACGACCCTGATGGGCCGCAACGGGATGGGCAAGACGACTACTGTGCGTTGCCTGATGGGGCTGCTCAAGCCGACGGCGGGTCATATCCGGATTGGTGGTACTGAGATGACAGGCGCACCTCCCTATGCGGTTGCTCGTGCCGGTCTGGGGCTGGTGCCAGAGGGGCGGCGTATCTTTCCCTCGCTCAGCGTCAGCGAGAATCTGCGGGCAACTGCGCGGCCTGCGGCGGACGGCTGGACAGTTGAACGTGTCTATGACGTTTTTCCGCGCTTGGGCGAGCGCAAGAAGAACTTTGGCTTTCAGCTGTCCGGCGGCGAGCAGCAGATGCTGGCCATTGGCCGCGCGCTGATGACGAACCCCAGCCTGTTGATCCTCGATGAGGCGACAGAAGGATTGGCGCCGCTGATCCGGGAGGAGATTTGGTCAATGCTAGGAATGCTCAAGCGCGAGGGACTTTCGATCTTGCTGATCGACAAGAATCTGGACGAGCTGAGCCGGATTTCAGACCGTTATTTTTTGATCGAGAAGGGTGCGATTTCCTGGCGGGGCAACGCCGAGGAGTTCACCGCGCAGCGCGCTCATGTTGAGCAGTACCTACATCTGTGAGCCGGATCTGGGTCGGTGTTGTCACATTAACTCGCCCAGTCTGCAAGTTGGGGTAGGGCGGGCAGATGCGTCAGAGAATGGGTTACCGCACGAAACCAGTTCGCTGTTCTATACCCAGAACGGTTCAATAAATGACCCGTCGAAACCGCATGGGCTAAGCCTCATACACAGAGTTTTGGATACTCCCGTGCGGATGGATTCCCGCGTGTCGAGCGCACCCCGCACATATCGGGTCGTCTGCCAAACATGCAGGTCGGGATCTAATCAACGAGAAGAGCTTCCGATCGGCCACAGACTTCCGAGAAGTCTCCAGAGAACTTCTCCCTGTATCTTATCCAGCCCAAAAGGTCCTGTTCTCCACCTGCATGAACCCTGTACCCTTGCAGTGCGTTGTTCAAGGCCACGTTTGCTTCCTTTGGGTCAGCCGACAATGCCTTCTGCTTTTCCAGCTCACGCATGGATGCAAGGAAGCCTGTCACAGTCTCGATGCCTTTGCCTTGGGTCTTGGCCAGGTTCTCAACTGCAGCCCGCTCTTTCGCGTCTGTCATCTCGTAGGCGTAGAGACCCACCAGACGTTCGATTGCTTTGACCAGATCAGGTGTCACATCCGCAGCATCGGGACGACCCTGCTCTCCAAACAGATGTGCGATGGCCCGAGCATTGCGCAGCAGGTGCTCAGAGGTGTTATCCCCTTTCACCATGTACGTAGCCAAAGCTTTTGCCTTGGTCTTGTACCGGCTGTCCCAACCTTTAGACAATCCTGCGAGGGTCTCTTCTGCCGCGGAGATACGGTTGCCCAAGCTTGCCGGATCTTTCAGCAGTGCCCGAGCTTCTGTCAGTCCGATGGACATCAGATCAGACACACCCATGACACTGTGCATTGCTGACCATTCTTGGCGGCTCAGTTTGCGCCTGAACTCCTTGGCCAGTGTCTTCGGCACACCTTCACGGAAATCCTGACGCAGGGCATCAAGCTTTGCTTTGACCACGTTCACCAAACGCAGCAGGGGAATGTTGGTCTCAGTAGCACCACGCAGATCGTGCAAGGCTGCCCGAGCAGAGTCCCACCCTGGAATGTTGTTCATGAGCATGGTCATGCCTTCGCCCTTGACCGCAGAGGCTTCTGCAGATCCCATTGCTGCCACGAACCCAAGCACGTTGAGGCCACCCTTCGCATACTTGTTAGTCTGACGTTCTGCAGCGCGTGTGATGGCGCCAGATGCCGCATCAGATGCCTTGGTCAGGTACGAGAGTACCGTAAAGTGTGGGCAATCATGCAGCCATTTCGGTTT
>TARA_R110002020_G_scaffold274675_3_pt1 | contig 11777 bp, 18 predicted proteins | sample TARA_R110002020 | Tara Oceans TARA_R110002020 (sample SAMEA4396489) | marine metagenome | biome: Westerlies Biome; feature: [MES] marine water layer (ENVO:01000295) within the mesopelagic zone...; material: water (ENVO:00002006), including particulate matter (ENVO:01000060) such...
TGCCAAAACCTTGGCGTGCTACATCTAAAGCATCCTCGACATCTCCACCTTCTAACATATCCATTACGGTAGCTCTAAGAATACTGCCCATTTCAGGAATACCAGCAGCTTCAAAACCTTCAGCAGTTACTTCAGATAAGAAAGCAGCTTTCTCTGATTTATCATTTAATTTACCAGCGATACCAAAGTCAAGTTGCATTGGTCTGCCAGTCATTTTGTGATAACGAATATTGCCATTGTGCCTGTCTTCTAAACGAACTCCTCTAAGAGCTAGTTGACCTAGCTGTTGATTTACACGCACAGCGTCAATACCTTGAGGAAAGTCTCTATATTTTTTACCACGTGTTTCAAAATTATTACGTACATCTTGCATTTCAATGCGATTCCCAATTCCACCTGGGAATGTTTCAAGGCTAGTGATTTTAGGCGCCATTCCTAGATCAGCTGCAATAGCTTGCAAATTTAATTCCTCTTCTAACATGGGGCTTTGTTTAGCATTATGCATTTGCTTCATTACTCTGCCCGGAATATCAGATTCATAAACAGAGCCATAAGCGCCAGCACCGATTGGAGTACTACGGTTAGCTGCTAATTTACCTTCTCTAAGATATTCATTAATAATATCACCAGCCTTTCTAATCATAAGTACATATAGTTACCTTTATTAATTGTAGAAAATAATAAAAAAGAGCCTCCGAGAGGAGGCCCTACTTATGTTTATAAAATCAGAATGTATAACGCAGATCGAATTCTACAAGCCAGTTGTTGTCATCAGAAATGCGGACATTCTCAACTGACACTGATGTGCCAAGGTTATCTGTAATTTCGGCATACAAGCCACCTTCAACAACGAAGGTACCATCCGAATCTCCATCAGTGTTTGTGAAAACACCACCACCGATTTCGACATAAGGGACTACAGGAGCATCCAGATTGTCCCACTCATAGCCAACGCGGGCTGTGAAGAGAGTTGCGTCATATTCACTGTTGACACCCATGATGTCGGTTTCAGTGCTTACGTAGGGTGCTGCCATAGCAGAAGCACTACAGAAACTTGCTGCTGCCAAACAAGCAGCGAAAGACTTGGAAATGAAAGACATAAAAGTTTGATGAAAGATATGAATAGCAAGTAGAAATACTGCTTAAATTATTATAGATGGATAAATAGTAGAAAGGTGGATATCACTTAGTGAAGTGGTAATCACATTTCTTGCTTTCAAGATCATAAATTACGCTTACAAATCCATCGTTTGGAGTGATAGTAATGTCATCAGGTGTTGGACCGGTATGCCAAACACCTAGTACTTGAGCTTTCATTCCTTTCTCTGGGATGCCAACTACTTGCCCATCACGGAAAAATGCAGTAGCTACACCAGCATTATCTTCAAGTACTGCCATGAGATTAGATTGCATATTACTATTGCAATAAAGCTCAAAGTCTGTAGCAGGATATCGATTTGATTCGTGAACTTGTGGCAATACTGATGGAGTATTAACAATAGTTCCAAAAGCTATTGCCACAATTGATTTAAAAAACATAATTACATATATTCAGAGCAGGGATCCTGCTAGAAATATTATAGAGGTAATTATGTAATTAGCGGGAAAAGAATATCACTGATAGCAATACTCTACGCCACGATATGTATAGCATCTGCCTGCTTTGTTTTCTCTGATAAAGCTAACTACTTGCATATCATTTTGCTGGTGATGATCGCGCTCTACTTTAGAACGCAGCTCTTTACGGCGTGCAGAAAGCATGCCCTGAACGGTTACGTTAGTCATTTGGTTGTCCTCAAAAGTGTGAATGAATTCCCGTTGCTTCGCCCCCTCAAGGGTTACTTGCGACCTAGCTAAAGGTTCAACGCACTTATTTATATTTTACCCTATATCCCTAGCAAACTCGAATTCAAATATACAGCCCTGTAAAAAAGGTTTTAAATGTAATAACTGCTCTTGATCTAGGTCACCTTGACCAGTCCACTTCTCTAAAGTTAGAGAAACCGCAGAGTGCAAGGCACGTATGCCTCGCTCATCAATTGTTATCTGTACGGTATCATTTTCCATACAGATATTGTATCAATGTGTATTTGCCCAATTGTCTCCACTGTCTGCAGAAGCAGCAATAGGAACTCTGAACTTATAGTATTCACCTGCTAGTGGAGCAGCAGCTTCTAATAAGCTCTTAACACGCTCAACTTCAGATGGAACTACAGAGAGCTGTACTTCATCGTGTACGTATGCACAGCGCGTGTAATCGGTGTTGTAGGTGAGGCCTGCCTCATCAAGAAGATCCTGGCCTACGACACACCACCGCTTAGATAAAATCGCCCCCGCACTTTGCAAGAGGAAGTTTAAGGAACTATGCTCAGCCCTACAAAAAATAGGCCTCCTATCAAGACCAGTAAGGCGGCCAGTTCCACGAACTCGTTGTTTGACGGCATTAATTAAAGGCTCCAATCCAGGGATAGCATCTAAAAACTTTCTTCTTAAGTCTTGACCGAGAGATTTTTTCTGTGCGTCAGAGTACTCAGGATGTAATGAGTGGCCAAGCTTTGCGTCACCAGCCCCATAAATGAAAGCATAAGTGATAGTCTTGACTTCTTTACGAGTACAGCCAACACGATCAGCGTTCTGCTGGTGTATATCACCATTGAGTACAACGTCAGCAAAGTTGCCATTGTCATAAACGCTAAGGTAATGCCCAAGGCACCTCAATTCGAGGCCTTCTAAATCAGCTCCAACCATAAGCATTCCAGGATGTGGAATAAATAGTTGTCGTGCCCAAGGTGCAGAAACGACCTGGCCCAAATTTGGAGATCGGTGCGCATTTCTGCCGCTAATAGTTGCTAAAGAACAAGTGTGATGAATACATCCATCATCCTCGATTGTATTAAACCAGCTATTAGACCCCTCTGATAATTGTCCTAACCACTTCTGTAATGTCAGCAAACGAATAAAACTTTCGCAATCGTCATGCAGTGCTTGATTGTCTTGCTGAAGCGCAACATCTCTCATCTCTGACAGAGTAGCTTCATCAACTTTAGGCTTACCTGTTTCAGTAACTTTAATGAAACGAGCACCTCTAAAGTGCTGTAAAGCCCAAGCTATGTGCTGCCTACTCGTAGGATTGAATGGCAGTAACTTGGTCATAGGGGCACCAGCAAAATAACCCTCTTTAGCGTTCTTGCGTTTAGGTGTAAAAACCTTACCAGGAACATAATTGTATTTAGTTGTAAGCTTCTCTTCAATGTCATTCATCTCAGTTGAGAGCTGAGACCTGACACGTACTGCTGCATCCATATCAAAGCGAAAACCACTGGCTTCTTGTTGAGCCATGATTTCTGCCATACGCATTTCAAGAGAAACACAATCAAGCATCATCAACCTCCGTTGCTTTGTTGAATCCAAATTTTTCTTTGATAGCCTTTTCTCTTTCTTCAGACCGACTCTTTTGAGCAAGCTTAGCTACGTTTTCCATAACCTTGATAGTATCTTCAATAGTTGAAGACTTAGGCATTCGCTTATGTACTATGTCAAAGAGTGGGAAGAATTGGTCAGAAGCTTTAGTAATTTCTTCTGGAGTAAGAGGATCAGTTTTTTCAGGCATCGGTTTCTCCGTAAGTTTCTTTATCTGAATAGAAATGATATGTGTACCAGTTATTATTAACGCTATCTTTTATCCATATAACTGGACTTGAGTCTAGCCAATCATAAAATTCATCCAGCATAATCATTCATCCTACGCTGCATAAGTGACCATAGTTTCATAGTTACTTCGGTATCTTGAATACAATAGTCGAGCATTTCTGGAGTGTATGTTTCCCAGGCACCGTCGTGCTTGCCATAGTCTCCTTTAAAGCATTTAAGCCGGTGACCCCAAGCTTCAAGCGAATGGCGACCATACAAGCGAAGAGGCATGCCTGCAGGCTGTCTCTCGTGGTCTCGCTCTTGAATGTGGGGATAGAATAGCCTGCTAAGTACAAGCGTATCCATCACTTTGCCAGCAGGATTAAAGTCAGGAAACTGCTCTTTAAGCAGAGGTATATCAAAGGAAATGATGTTGTGCCCAATAAGGACATCAGCATTTTCTAATTGCTTTACTCCTTGAACGAGTTCTCGCTCAGGTTTATGATCATAGACGTAAGTATTCCCATCATCACCATTGCGAGTAACAATACAGTGAATACTGGAACCACGCCTGAGAAGGCCGGTAGATTCAAGGTCAAATAATAGTTGAGTTGTCATTGGTAGTTTCTGGATCTGCGACATCAAATTCATCTGGTGCGAAATCTTTTCTTCCCGAGAAATTTTTCGGGTTGCTTTTTGGGTCATCATAGGAATTTAGTGAGTATTGGTCATCTAAAGTTATGGGCTCGATTGATATAGATAGTTCTCTAGCTAATCTTGCTGCTCGTTTGAATTCGTCTTTATAGCGTGTCTCCCAGTCGTGGGATAGAAAATAGATGTTTCTGATGCCCATAACATAGCACTGGAAGACGCAATGTGAGAACGGGTAACGTGTTGTATATACAACAGCTCCAGGTGTAGGAGTACCTCGCTTGGCTGCAGTTGCAATTGCATGTGACAGACAATCGACTTCCACTTCAGATGCTGTATAAAAACTACGCCCATCTCCAATTACTTCTCTGTCCCGAACAAGGACACAACCTCCAGGTGCAATTGGGTGCGAGGATGCTTGTGCAATTGTTTTAGCAAGTGTCAGGAAGAATCGATCTTTATTCTTAATATATGTTGGATCTCCTTTAGGACTTGGCATATGTCACGTTATGACTCTAGTATTCCTATATTAGATATTGAAAGACGATAACGCGAACATCTAATGAATAAGAAAGACTTCACTAACAAAGCATATAACAACAACACAATTGATTTTCCTCAAACATTTTTTGATGATAACTGGGGTGGTGATCAAAGATCAACATGGAAGACATCAATCACTTTCGAAGAGGATTTGGTAAATAGCCCAAGTCATTACACAAAAGGCAGGGCTGAAGCAATTGAAGTCATAGAAGATGCAGTCAGTGAAGCTCCTGGTGCTTATACAGGATTTTTGCAGGGACAAGTTCTTAAGTACATGCTGAGGTTGTGGCACAAAATTGATGCTAAACAAGATGCACAAAAAGCACGTTGGTATCTAAACAAACTGATTGATTCGCTAGACTAGATAGGCGCTGAGAAGCGCCTTGACGATTGCTAACATCGACGGAAGAACAGATAATTGTTACGTAGTTCTAGGGATTCATGATCCTGTATATGTGGCATTAATTGTTTATAGATTTGATCCGTATCGTGGATATGGTGTTTAAAATACACGCAGTAACCGTTAGCTAACTCTTTATCAAGCGGATAATACCAAGCAAATACTTGAAAACATTCCCAAGGATCTAGCCCTTGTGAAACCCAACTGTTCAGCTCCTCAAGGCGCTGGGCAGTTTTTACTATGTGAGCTTCGTGTGCATGTTCTTCGGGAATAAACAATTCCCCATAATGAAGAATAGCGTGCTTCCACATAAGCATCCCATCTTTCTGAATAAGACGGCATGGATGTACTGAGTTTCCAGAAGGCAAATTGTAGAAGTAATCCTTAGTTATGTGCTTGGACATTAAATTTCACCTTTAGTGTCCTCGTAATACTCCAAATCTTTTTTCCAATTATCGCCTGCATATTCATTGTAAATAACTCTTCCAACATCTCTGAATGAGCTGTAGAACAAAGAGATACGATCAATGTCACTTACTGAGTGATCTAAGGGGGGACCATAGACAATGACGTTCCAGGTTGATGGACACACGGATTCGAATCCTGCTGACGTTGCTCGAAGCTGCTTAATCCTTTTAAATGGAATACAAATAGGATAATCCCAAATAACAGGACAAGCTCGTAGAATCTCTGAAGCACTCGAAAAATAAACAAAGCTATTGATATAGCCATTTCTATATTCGTTGATGGTTTTGTTAAGCCATATCCTAGAGTTTTTAACCGCTCCTTTTGCAGCGACCCATACGTTTCCATGCCACCTTTCTTGAAGCGGATTAACCTCAATAGAAGGTATAGACGTAGCATTTACGAGCACCTGTTGAACAGGATCAGAAGTAGGATCAAAATCAATACTTCCCATTACAGATCGAGCACGCTCAATAATTTGAGGTGTTGGATAAAGAGGAAGTTTTAAACTTTCTTGTTTTAGTTTATCCTGTAAATTCTGATGCAATCGCTCTGAGGCTTTCTTGGCCCCGACCTGCTTCGATTGCAAATGTTCTTGTTCCAGCATCACTAATCAATGTAATTAAAACGTTTTGAGTCCAATCATTTTCGTCAATCTCTTCCATAAGTCCACGAAGAAACTTAAGGATGTCATCATCTTCTTCACGTTCAGCTACACGAATGTCAAATTCAATTTCATTGCCTGACATATAAGTAGTTGAATCGTTCATCAAATTAATGACAAGAGACCCTGCGCCTTTCTTAGAAAGACCGTTGAGAGCAATATCAATAAGATCAGACAGTATCAATTCAGCAGTTGCCATAAGGAATTTCTGCTCTTGTTTCTTATCTTCACCAAACTTGTCGGATTTAATAAGCTGTTGTAATAGATCTGTTCTTCTAGACATAATTGGTTGACTCTCTCTAAAGAATAATTAATTTAAAAGTCGTTTGTGGGATTTTCATCTTCGTCGTTATCAATAGGGTTATTTAGTAGATCTAAATAATCTTTATTAATTTGACTTGGATGGGTGCCGGTTAACATATCAACCATTACAGCTTGAAAGCGTGAGCCAAAGTCTGTACTGGGATCAAGCAGCATGTCTTCATCAATAATTGATTCAGAACTAGCTTCGAGCTTTTCTTGTTCTTTAAGTGCTTCTTCCATTTCATATTCTGCAATCTGTTGCTTTAAAGTGTGAAGCTCACATGCAAGCTCAAAACTTTCGGTGAAACATTCTTGATCTACAAATACCCCAATTTTTTGTGGTATTAAATGAAATGGATTACAGCAGTACTTATTACCACATGTAGTTTTAACTCCAGTGAATCCTAAGTCACCCCATGAAAACCACATAGCAACACGTTGAGGATGGTGCTGTGTAGAAGAGCTAATTCCGTGTCTCCGCCAAGAGAACTGTGGTTGCTGTGTGCTTGGATTACGGCAGCCCAACCAGTTCCAACAATCATTTGGATCTCCGATATCTACTTGACTCCAAAATTTCAAAGCACGTTTGCGCTCTTTTTTAAGAAGTCTGTTGATATCAAAGGAGAGCCTGCCTTCCCTAGCAGCGGCAACACACCTGACACAAGCCTGATGGCTATCAAACCGCATAGAGCTGCTGCTGAACCGACCTATTGCATGCCCTGCATATAGGCACAACTCTCCGGGCTCAGCAACATTAGACAGTTGTAGGTTACGTCTGCCATATGCATGTCCACCACGCTTCTTACTAGGCTGTGATTCAGGCATTAGATTGTATTTTGTTCTGTAAATGAACCACCTAAGGCAGGATATTGATCTTCAACAGGGAGGAGTTCCAAGTGTTTATTGATCATATATTCATAGCGAGTGGAGTTTTCGTATTTAATACGCACAAGCTTTGCTCTTGGTGTGTAGTACTCAGGTCTGCCAACAATTAGAGCAATCATGTTGTTAGGAGCAACACGAACTCGTTGTCCGATTTGTACATCGTCTGCATTCATATTGATTACCAATACTAATAAAAGTTTAATTAAAAGTCCTTTAAAATGTGATCTTCAGGAAGAGGATCATCAAGAGGACGTTGCCAAACACGGATTGATTTAAATCTACCAGTAACAGAATCCTTGCGTGAAGTTACAAACTTTCTCCAACCTAATGTTTGCAGGCAGTCTGTTACACGACGAGATTCTCTTCTACCTTGTTGTCTAGGGTCAAGCTCAAGAGCTGTAGTCAAAATGTCAGTGACATTGACCTCTTCTCTAATGGCAACATAGGAAGCAATTTTATCCATCCAAGGATCAGGATCACCAAACTGCTGTATGTATTCAGAGATTTGAGCAATCTCGCCACTATCGAATTCATAGAGCTGCCCGTTTCTATAAGCCTGCACAGCTGCAGACCACATAGAATCTCTTTCTTGAGACAGACGTTTCCAAGGAATTTGAAATCCATTAGGAAGTTCTAATGGGATAAACCTCCTGTTACCGGTACTATCAACCAGAAACTGGTTACGATTAGTAGTACCAATAAGGAAAAACCTGCGATGAAGTTTAGAAGGTAATGCAGCATAAGGGTAACGGACTTCATCACATCTAGTAGTAATTAGATTCTTGAAGTTTTCAATATTCTTAGCACTAAAGAAATGATCAATTTCTGGTAGCTCTAACAGCCAGGCAACATGCATTCGATACTGCTCCTTCATAAGTGTATCTAAAGGAGTAGTAATTTCAGCAAATAAACCTGACGGAACGAGATTCCTACTGAACATTGATTTACCAGCACCCTGAGCACCAACCAAAATTGGTAGCCATGACATAGAGCAGCCAGGATCAAATGCTCTAGCAACTGCACCTATCATCATTCTTTGCATAGCAAGAGTGGCAATACGATGAGTGTTACCTAAGTAGATCTCACCAATATTTTCCCAACCTGCATGTGGAGCATGATTGTCAACGCAACTATTTAGATAGCGCTTGATAGGACAATAATTATTTCTACCAGCAGCGTACTGAATAGCAGCTTTGACTCTTTGTTCAGGTATAAAAATACCATTCTCACAGCTAAGTTTAGTAGTCATAAGTTCTAAGTCATTACCTTGTAGGGATATAGATAAGCCAGTATTAGTCGTGTATTCGATAGATCCAGTTAATTCGTTTTTCCTTAGATCAGAAAATACAGACTTAACTGACTCAACATCATTTGCACGTTCTTTTGCAGCATCGTCAGAGCCCTTCTTAGGGCGACCACGCTTCTTGACCAAACTAATGTCTGGTATAGGTTCAATTTCTGGAGCCTCACTCATATTATTACCTCCTTTATGATGAGTAATTACTTGATCTAAATCAGGGATAGGATCGAATTCGGTATATCCGAGTGCGTTTCCTACAGCACCAAAACGAAGATGATCTGGTAGATGCTTAGTCCAACCACTATCTTGCTTCTTCGCTAATGAATATAGCGTAGTGTGCCCTGAATAGTTACCTAATCCTCTCCATTTGAAAGGACGGATATTCTCTTCCTTCTCGCCATGGTGACCTTGAAGTACCCATTCGACCCAACTATCGAACATAACGTTGCCAATGCCAGCACATGCAGCCATAACGGGCACGTAGTAGCTTTCGTACTCACCATCTTCTGAGGGCTTTAGAAAGTTTGCTAGCAGCCACTGGCAGCGCTCAATATCTATAGGAGAGACATCGTTAGCAACAAAGTCAGTAGGCCTATCTTCATAGTCAATATCCTTTAAAAGGAATTCAGGCACAAATGCACCATCATTCTTCTTGACTGTTGCTTGTGTATTGCCATACCAAAGTCGCTCAGGTTTTTGACCGCAATTGTCTGCAAGCTTTTCAAGCTCTAGCTCGGCAAGTAAACGGTTGACAACTAACCAGTAAGCACCTCGATGTTGGCTGATTGATTCGAGAGTAAGTTCCAGTGGAAATAACGCTCTGAATCTATGTTCTTGATCACTGTGACTAGATGAAGTATAAGTAGCAATACACCATTGTTTTGCTGTATCACATTCCCAAAATCTTTCAAGAGTAGTATCACCATCAAAATCAATAACAATTAAATTGCTACCGTTTGCGTTGTCAGACTTACGGTGACGATCTAGGAAATGTGTGGCACACCAGCCATAGCCGTGCTGTACCCAACCAAGTAGCCAGTCAATATCTTCAAAAATATTAGACCAACCTTTGGAAACTTTCTCAGGATTTTGCTTGTTCTTGCATCTCTTGTGAACCGATATTTTCAGTTTCATTATCTATTTCGTGGAATTGATTGACTCTTTTTAGGAATCTACTTTCGTATAAATTAAGTTGATCGCCATCAATAAATATACCTTGGGATATCTCCGGTGTAGAGACGATGATTAAAGCAACATCACATTTAAAACCAGTACGCTCTTCTAAGGCAAGCCGATAAGCTGCCATTTGTTGAGCACACTTTTGATACTTCCTAAACCCACCGAAGCCCATTCGATCACCTCTATCAGGGAACGAATTTCTATATGGACCGTTGCTTGTCTTAAAGTCCGCTATTACCTTAACACCTCCAATCTCACCTATCAAGTCTGGACATCCAGCGTAACGATGTTCTGTACTCCAGACAAAAGCAACTTCTTTATCGTCGCTCCGTAGGTGGTACCAGTCAGGTCTAAGTGGCCGCTCACTCCAATGCAGTACATCGAACCAGTCAAGATAAGGTGACATGCCGTTCCAGAAGGGTTGATACTCCTCTGGAACAGCTGGGTCTAAACCTCTGAGATAGTTTTCGCAACCAAGGTGAATGGCAGAACCTCTCTTAGAGGCTTCTTCTAGTGCACCAGGATTATTTGTTTGCCATGTAGCCAATGATTTTTTCGATTTTTCTGATTCTGTAGCAGACAGCACAGTAGTAACGGAAGGCATATACATTCCGCTACATAGGTATTTACGATAACCAGCTGCTGTTTGAATGCGAAAAGGCTGATCAGTAGTCATCTTGTGTTAGTTGTTCCTCTTGAAAACCTGAGCTGAAATTTGTAGGTTGGGTTTGTTCTTGAAACATGGAATAGAGCTGCCCAGTGGCATTGCCTACAGCTTCTGTTACTTGAGCCATAGCAGCAACTTGCTGCCTCAATTCAGCTACTTCTTGACGAAGAGCAATTACATGATCCATAAGGCTTGGCTGCTTAACAACAGGCGCTGCTTGCTGCTGCGGTGCAACAGGTGCAGTCATCTGAGTAGCCGCTTCGTTAGGCACATTGCCCGACATAATCGAAGCGATACGCGCTTGTAGTTCAGGTGGAAGATTATTCATATTAAAGTTAGTCATTAGAAGTCAGTATCATTAGATTGTTTTTTCGTTGCTTTTTTAGGAGTTACTCGCGCTCCACTTTTGTCATCACCACCAGCCGGGAGACCTTTCTCATCAACTTGTTTTCCATCAAATGGATCCTTCCCTTCAAAGAAATTAGGAAGCCAGATCGATTCTTTTTCGGTAGTCCACTGTTCTTTAATCTTTGCAGAAACAGCTCGGACTTTTGGTAAGATACTATAGCTTGTTTCAAGACCAGTGCCTTTACGGCTGATTTTAATCGAGAAATTAGCGAGCCCTTCTTCTGTCCAAGTGTAGTCATCAATTTCCTGCAAGATTTCAGTTAGTTGTTCACGCAATGATTTCTGTTCAATAAACATCACTTCAAGACGTGAACGCGAAGCAGAACTAGCAGTCCAAGCTAGGAATCGTCTTGGTTTGACAAAGGTGCCATCAATTTTGGGGCGGTCTGGTTTACTCCAGTCGGTCTCTCTAGCCAGATCACTCGGTGTTCCAGGATGAGAACGAGTAACAACGTAGCCGTTGAAACGAAGATCACCAGTCTTGTCATCACGGCATTCGGATGCATATTGCCATCCGACGATTGCGTGTCCTGTTTCATAGCATCCGAGCAGGCGAAACTCTTCGGAATCACCGTCTTTAAGTGAGCTAGGTTTCCAGTAGGGTTGTGGTTCTTTAGTTTCAATTCTATCTTTAGGTGTTTCTAAAAGTTCAGGTGGAAGTACTTGAAGGGTCATATTAAAT
>TARA_R110002020_G_scaffold36359_6_pt1 | contig 11777 bp, 6 predicted proteins | sample TARA_R110002020 | Tara Oceans TARA_R110002020 (sample SAMEA4396489) | marine metagenome | biome: Westerlies Biome; feature: [MES] marine water layer (ENVO:01000295) within the mesopelagic zone...; material: water (ENVO:00002006), including particulate matter (ENVO:01000060) such...
GTCGAATACAAAGTTGACGACTTGGACAACACACAAAAATACCTGTTGCTACAGATACGTGAAGTAACAAACAACATACACACTTTGAATATGAGAGTGGCGCAGTCTCAAGCTGCCCTGACTATGTTCAAGGGCACTCTTACGAAGTCTTTGGAAGAACCTAGTGATACAAGTAACGATAACACCTGACATAATCAGTCGCGCAAAAAAGAAAGCTGCCCAAGTAGGTAATCTACAGGGCAGCATAACAGGCAGCATGAGTCATGTTGTAGGCGCGATTGGTGAGGTGATTGTAGCAGATCTAACGGGGGCTTCAGAGGCCAACACGTACGACTACGATTTAGTTAGGGACGGGGAGCGTATCGATGTGAAGACGAAACGCTGCAACACACGTCCCTATCCACACTATGACTGTTCAGTGGCAGCACACGGGGCCACACAAGATTGCGACAACTATGTGTTTGTCCGTATCTTGATCAACATGTCACAGGCGTGGATATTGGGTGAGATATCCAAATCAGATTTCTATGCGAAGGCAACGAAATACAAGCGGGGTCACGTAGACTCTGCGAACAGCTTTGAGTTCAAGGCTGACTGCTACAACCTTCCGATAAGTGAGTTATCTGATGTCAAAAAAAGCATTCCTATTTAAGTTCGAAGCGAACCTTCTTCAGAACGGTAAGGTAGAACTTCTGTCCGACTGTATAAATCCAGAGGAACTAGAGAAGGTAATAAACAAGGGATTACCTGATTATGACGGCGCACACTCTGTAGCGTCCCTCGTTCGTTACCTAAGTTCTATGTCGAAGGAGATCATGGAGAAGTCAGGCAGATACGTCTAGCTCTTACCTTTGCCATCAGCAGCATAGAACGGAACCATGTTACCTTCTTTGTTCTTTACCATCTTCAGCTTGGCTTCACCGCCCCCCGCCATCTTCATCATCGGCTGCTGCATCATCTGATTTTGCATCATGTTTTGTTGAGGCTGTGTAGCCGTCATCATGCCACCCCCGTAAGCTTTCTTGCGGGGTTTCTTTTTGGTTGCCATGCCGCCGTTCATCATGGGCTTGTTCTTTGCCATGCCACCGTACATCATACGTTTGCGTGGGCCGTTGTTATAGGTTTTCATTTGTTTCTCCTACTAGGGACTTCCCTGTTCATTGTTAAAAAGCTCTCCCACTTGCACATCCAAACTGGTTGTGGGGCGTTCACTAAATACGAAAGGTTTACCTGCTCCGCGTTGAATGTCTTCTTGTCGTCTTAAAACCTCTGGGAATACGGGTATTTTTATACCCTGTCCCACTGCAGCATCCTTACCTGTTTCGGGTATTTTGTAGATGTCAGGATAAAATGTAAACTCCCTACCGTATATATCTTGCATAGTTTCTGGTTCAGGTTTTCCTGTCTCACTAAGAAACTTTGCGTACGTAGCAAGAGTTGCTTCATAAAATCTTGTTGCTCTTTGGGGAGTAAAGGGTTCCCCCGTAAGAACCATTTCTAAGAACATCTCTCCAACTTCAGGGTCTGTAAGAACAGAGTGTATCATGTTGTAGTTGCTCTCTCTCATCTGTTGAAACAGAGCTTCTGAAGCTACGTAGCGAGGGCTGATGACTCCCCGTTGTATGGCGTAAAATCTACTGATAAAAGCGTTGACGCTAAACGGTCTGGGTTTTCCCGTTAGTTCTAGCTTCTTAACTCTTGGGTCAGGCTCATTTTCTGCAATCATTCTATGGACTGCAGTAGCTACTTTATATCTGTCTTCCCCTATTATGCTTTTTACAACTTCAGCTTTTTCTTTGTCACCTATTCCCAGCATGTCCCCTAGTTTTTGTAATTTAGGTTCTTGTTGAAAGGTTAAGTTACCCGCTGCTGTTGCTTCTTTTCTACCCGTGGGTGTAAAAGAACTTTCTACTAACGAATTGAAGTAGACATCGGACAAAACCCTATTAACTTCTGTGTCATCTAGCCCAGAGAATTTTTTTAATTCTGTTCTAAGTTTTTGTAGCTGCAATGCCCCACCATTAACTAGAGCATTTGCTATATCTTTTTGATTTAGTCTTTCACCTGTGAAGTTTTCTAGGAGTTTAATAGCAGCCTTTTGTAGCCTCAAACTTTTTTCTGCTGGTTCCAGCATTGTATCTAACTGTGTTTTTATATCTGATAATGCTCTTTTTGTGGCTCTATCGTATACTTCGTTTCCTACTGTTTTACGGCTCCATCCTATTGTATCATCTACAACACCTTCCAAGTCTAACATAGGAACTACTTGTCTATTAGCACCAGTTTCCATAACAAATATTTTATTTAGGGCTTTCAGTTGATCGTCTAGTTCTTTTGGATTTAGGTTTCCACCCATACCAATTATCCAGTCAGCAACTGCTGTTTTAAATATTGCTTGCACGGCTTTTGTGGTGCCGTCACCCTCTACAAATGCAAAGTCATTGCCAATCTGTTTACCTAAAGTTCTTTGTAATGAATCGAACCACGTACGTCCTTTAGCCGGGTCCATGCTTGAAAGTTCGGATAAGTTTATCCACTCACGAGGAGGGGCACCTCCATACCTAATACCTAGTGGGTTTGCTTGACTTACAGGCGTAGTCTTTTTGTCTTTGTGCCACATCCAACGCGGCATGGTGGCATTTTCGTTCATGTCATACCATCTAGCTTTGTAGGATGCCCAGTCTGCATTAGCTTCGTCTAGGACTTCTTCTACAGATCGTATTACAGATTCCCCTGCTTCGTTTTTGGTTCTTATACGAAGGGTGCCTACAGGAGTACGAGAGCCATCTGGCTGCACCACTCCAAACTCATCGAACTTACGATTGAGTATACCAAGAACCTGTATCAACTCAGCTTCTCTTGCTGCGTTTCCTGCACGACGTGCGGTATACAAAGCGTTGGTCAGAGACTTGTCTAGCTCTCTGAGTTCTGAGAAGGACATGTCAAAAACATCTAAGATTTCTCCTGACTCTTGGGCCTTGTTACGCAGTATCTGTACAACTTGCGCCTGTGTACTGATGCCTTTTACAAATGTATTATCTTTCGATAGACTAGCGGCCATTTCGTCTACTGCTTCTTTTACACTCTTGCCCGTCCCATCTGCTATAGCTGAAAAGAAGGGATATGACAGATCTATAAAAGTCTGTTCTAATTTAGCCAAATCACCGGAAGGTAAATTTGCGCTACGAAGATCCCGTATTCTTTTAGTGGGCATACCCTCTGCCGTAGGGAACATAGCATCAAACAAATCACCTACATCTACAGAAACAACACCTTCGATTGGGTTGTCGTCTGCGTCTAAAAACTTTGCATTGTCCAGTACGGCATAGCCCCTCTTTGCTATAACTTTATCAGCAGCGTGTGTGTTCTCAGCCACAGCGGCCAGCATGTCTCCGGGGTTGTCAAAGGTCGCTATATCTGATTTTTGTAATATCTTTTGTTTAGGTTGTAGAGCTTCACCAGTTGCACGTCTTGCCTGTGAATTGCTGGCTAATCGTGACCGTACTGTGTCAGCGTTTTTTGTAATATTTTCATTTGTTATTTCTTGTGTTTCTCTTGCTACTCTATCAAATTCTGTTTTAGGTACGTCTGCAGCATTTATTAAATTTTGTTCTTGTAGACGTTCCATGCTTTCGTTGTAAGAAATTATGGACTCTTCTCCAGAGGCTGCGCCATATTTTTTAGTGTTGCCATCCATCAAGTCTAGGTAAAACTGCACACCGTTTTTATTGATAATGCCAATATCACGAGAAAGTCTATCTACAGATTCCTCACCCATTTCTATTGATCTTTGTACCAACTTAAAGAAGTCTCCTCCCGGAGTTGCTGTTTCATCCCCTAGACCAGAAGGCATGGCTTGTAAAATTCCTCTGAGCCTACCAAGCAATTCTTGTTGGGTTTTCAAGGTGTTTTCAAGTTCTTCAGTGTTAAAGTTGCTTATCTGCTTTACAGAAATCTTTGTACGGGCCATGTCTTCCATAGCCTTTAGAGCAATCAAGTTGCCCATGCTACTAAATCCACGTGCAATTAGACTTTCTTCTAGACCCCTGCTTATAAGAACCTCATAGGTTTCGTATAAATCATCTATAGAGGCAAATATACCCGACTGTACTTCTGGAGAATAATTGCCTATGTTGTTTGCCAAGAATTTGGCGTGACTTTTTGCGGATGTAAATCTTCTACCTAATTCAGATTTTTGGAAAGCAGCGTATGCCGCTGGGGTGTTGCCCACCATGAGGGCGAGTATAAGTCCACCACCAATACCAGTTAGTTCTCCCAATGCAGGATCAGATGTAAGTCCGAATGATTGATCGTTTTGTTGGAATATATGTCCTGCAGTGCCTCCTCCAATTATCATGTAACCATCTACAACTTGTGCTTCACGTAAAAATTTAGGTGAAGAACTTTTGTTGATGGCCTTCGATATGTCCCTTATAGCGGCATTTATATCGGCGTCAAACGCATCTATCTTGTTAACCTCTGCAGAGGTTGCAGGAGTGCCTCTATTCTGTATCCCATTAACCAACGCAGCTTTACGAGAAGTTAATTTATCTCTACGATCTATAGCTTTCATAACCATAGAACGCTCTTCGGGAATAGCTAACGCTGCATCCCGCATGTCTATACCTTTTGTTAGTTTGTTACCAACTCTCATTGCTTGAAGTCTGCTCAACAAGGGAGAAAATGATTCTGACCGTATGGCTATATACTCGTTTAACAGGCCATCAAAATCTAACTTTGTCCCTCTCGCTATTTGCTCGTTTGCAAAATCTTCAAACCTAAGTAATTCTTTTTTAGAAGAGTATAACTGCAAGGGTATTATTCTGCCCTTCAGTCCAATATCAAGGGCGGCACCAATTCTGGTTGGTATCAATATTTCTCCAGCTAGTTTTGCTAGGCGAGGAGCGAGTCCTGTCATCACAGATATATACTCTTCTGCTACTGGGAGACTAATATCTGTGCCCCTTTGCGCCATTACTGATACGAGCCTGTGAGCGTAGGGTTCCCAAATGGTATCCATAATTGCTTGACGACGAGAAGATTGGCGTATGTCTAGAACACCAGCATCCTCGTTGAGTTCTAACAAAGCTTTCTTTCTATCTGATCCCATACCATCTACGTAAAGTAAATCGTCTGCTATATCAGCTAACTCTCCCACAGCCCAAAGACCCATCTGGAACGGAAACTTTATGGCGTTTTCCCCTATCTGCGTAGCCATCTTCTCTACATCTCCCATTCCGGGGGAGTTTCTTGCGTACATTATAATGTCAGCACGAGTGCGAGAGTTCTCCACACCCATGCGAATAAGACGATTGTTTAACATGTCTAGGAACAGGGGTTTACCTACTTCTGGGTCTATGAGGTTAAGACTTCCAGTCAACATTACCGCTTCACGATACATCTCTAGCTCATCTTCTGTCATGTTCTTAGCTAGAATTCTTTGCACGTTAGTCTCAGGAATAATAGTTGTTCCTTCAAGTTTTGGTTCACCTGTCAATGTTTCTAAAATAATTTCTTTTTCGGGATCACGTATTCTTGTAGCATCAAAGATGTAGTTGTCGTACGGAATCTCTATTTCTTTTGTGTTGATTGTATTCGTTTCTTCGTCAACTCCCACTTCCTGCAACAAGTGTGTAGCTCCAAAACGATCAGCAGCATCAATTCTTTCTCTAAAAGTCATTTCTGGCATAAACACCAGTTGTTGTCCCTCATTATTTTTTACACCATACAAAGACTCAAAGTTACTTACAACTTGAGGTTTATCAAAATTCATCACGTCTGTTATAGAAATACCCGGACCTCTGCCAGATCTGTCTGTGGGCTGTGTTCTAAGTTTAGTGGGATCTGTTATGACGGGCTTAACGTCAGTAACAACATCTACGCCCAAAGAGAAGGGCATGAATGGTACAGCTTCATCTAGGGGCATTCTCTTAATAATTTTCTTAGCTGACGTACCAAGAGGCCCGTCCTCTAGGGCAGGAAACATGTCCTGTTCTTCAGGACGTTCTCTTTGTCCTCCCATAAAACCACCAGTGCCAGACGTGCCACTCTGTTTTGCTGCGTCAGCAAGAGGGTTGTCAAGCAAACTAGTGCCAATCAAAGTTTGCATCTGATTGTTTAAATTTTGATCCATGTTTTACTGTCCTAGTATTCTATTGACGGTTGCTGTTCCTAAAGCTTCTTCTGCAGCGTCTAGAGTTTCATAGCTATCACCAGTAAGGTAAGCCTGATTATCATTTATTATTTTTAACTTTTGTTCATCAGTCATTTCAATGCGCTGTTTTTTGGTACCCCCAGATCCATCACCCCCGATTTCTGGAGTAGTGAATCCGCCTCTAGATTTTGAGTATTGTTCAAGTAACAGGTCTTCTAGTCTAACTCCTGCTGTTGGGAACATGTCTTCCACTATCAAAGCGTTGAAAACTGTTTGGGCACCCTCGTCCAGTTCTATGTTTGCACTCAATGCTGATCCCCTTTGAGCCATGAGTAGCATTTCATTCTTTAAACTTTCAAGAATCTGGTACTCTTCTGACCCCCTAGCAAACAATTTGTCCATGCGTAGGAAATTTAAAACATTTTGTACGTCTTGGTCTGAGATGGTACGTCCACCAGTGCCGCCCTGCATGGCAGAGGCAACTCTGTAAGCAATCATATATTTGTAGTATTGTCGGAGAGCAATGTTTCTATCTTTAGCATCTGAACTAGAAAGTCTGTCGATTATACCTGCTAATTTCTCTCTGTTTTCTGCTCTAGCTTTTACTTCTCCTTCCATAAAACTGTTTACAGTTTGATTTCTACGTTTAGCTGCAGCAGCAATTTGTTCGTCTGAAAGGTTAGCATCTAGGATACTTCCAAATTGTCCTACTTGAAGGTCAATTGCATCTCCTATAAAATCTTCTGCTTGATTATCTGTTAAAATTGCTGCCGTGTCAGAAAATTTGCCTATCAGTTTTTCATAGAACGGACTACCCTCTTTGATACCCAAAATTTCTGCTGCAGCTTTAGCTCCAAACTCTCGCACGTATTGAGTTATGTTTCTTACATCAAGTCCTATCTCAGCCAACTTGGTGCCTGTTGTAACAAAATCAAACTGTATACTTCCATCGTCCATCTCTATAGGAGTGAAGAATGTAGCCTGAGTCTTTTGAATTAGGAACGCTGCTTCTTGTCCAGAAAATTGTTTAACCTTCTGGTCAGCTTGCATCTCAGAAAATTTATCACCCCTCATAGTGTCCCTAAACTTCCACGAGTAGAGACTTTGCAAATTTCCTCCGCTTTTTGTGCCAGTTATGCGAGGAGCAAATCCGTTAACTAAAGCTATTTTTTCATTGTAAGACGTAGCGTCTGGAGAATATATTAAATTTCTAGCAAATCTTTCTTTTTCCGTTTGGCTAACCACAAATGACCTCTGAATACCCGGAGCGTAATTTAGGTACATAGTGTCTAGTATGGACAGACTTACCGGAGGAAGTTGCATCCCATTTGCGTCTACTCCTCCTCCTAATTTTTGTGTACTAGGCGAAGTTGCTGCTGTTGCTAAAAGCTCTAGGTTAGGTTGGGAAAGTGTACCCTGTGGTCTTCCGTCAATCTCAGGGCCGTATGTAATTAAATTACCAGCCAAGTTTTCGGCAAGTGCTTGATCCCCATTAAATCGATTTGTAGCCCAGTTGACATATGCCTCGTATGGGGCTGTTGCCGCAGTTGTAGGTTTCCCCATAGCATTCGTTGTGGGTATAACAGCGGGAATAATAATTTCTACTCCAGCCTCATTAGACTGTTCGGTAAATGCCACTCCCTTTTTTCCTGAATGCACATTTCCATTGAAACCATCTACCTTTTGCTGTCGTAGCCCCGAAACTTTTTCGAAGAAAAAATTTTCAAAGCCGGGTATCTTCATAGCAGCATCGTACCTTACTCCTAGTTCCCCCTTTGCTAGTGCAGTTAACCTATCATAATCTTGGACTATTCTACCATCTCCTGCATCCATACCTGATAAAAACGCAATGTTATTGAACATTCGTCTTCGTAATTTTGCTAGTTCTGGCTCTTTGAATGCAACGTTAAATTTATCAGCAACAGAACCCTCTGCTTCTGACGTTTCAAATTGAGCAGACAATCCCGCTATCCACTCCATGTCATTTCTAACTCTCTCACGATCTGTGCTTCCGAAAGAAAAGAAAGTAGTGTCTTCGTTGTTCACAGGATCTTTGTACGTAAAACCTTGATCTGGATTTTGGGCCTTTTTAGCAGCTAGTAGGGCTTTTGTTACAACTTTTTTACTGCTGTATCTATTGACTGGTTCACCTGTTGTGGGATGTAATGTTGTTTGTTTGGTAACAGACTCAATAATCGGGGGGTTTTTTTCATACTCTTTTTTCTTAGCTTCAAGGTGCTTGGCTGCGGCATCCGCTGTAAAGAATTTTTCGTTTATCATAAATCCGTTAGTTTGATCTATATTATCCCATATTATATTTACAGGGGATTTCGCTTTTGGATCTTTAAAAGTACTAACAATCTTACCTTTATCTTTTCCAGACATCTGTATTTGACCGAAGGGACGTAATCCGCCCATATACTTAGCGTACTCGCCGGGAGATCCTTGTTCAGTAACTCCCTCATCTGCAAAAACTTGCGCCCACCTGTCTGCAGGAAGATAGGGCACTTGAGGATACGCCTCATGTTTAAATACATTTGCATACGTATTTTGAGGATCTTGTGCGGCTGGTTGATCTAATTTGGTCAGTTCTCCATCTTGACCCCGCATAAAAGAAGTTGTAATTACATCATTCGGACCCGGCTTTTCTAACAGAACAATCCCGCCCTTGCCATCTCTTTGTCCGTAGTTAAGCACTGACCCTGTTTGGCTTTTGCTCTTTCTTTCTTTCATGGCTAAAGCTGCCTTTGATGCAGCGTATAAAAACAGAGGTAGTGTCATCTGTTACTCTCCCTGTACAGCCAAGAATGAATTGTTGTTGATGTCTTCTTGATTTTGCTGTGCTGTTGATGCTTCTTGTGCTTGTCCCATATCAAATTCATCAGACGTTCTTTTCATCTTGTTAAGTTCTTCTACCATACCAGCAAACATTTCAGGGTTCCTGTCTTTCATAAGGGAGAAGAAATCTTCATCTGTGACTTGCCCCTCTAGTTCTTTATCATCCACAAACATCTTAGGTTCGAACCCTTCTTCTTGTGCCATGTCCACAAGAAATATACCGATAGCTGGTTTTATGAGTTCCGCAACATCAGGCGTAAATGCACCGTTCAAGAATCCTTTGAATGATACTTGTGTTACAAGTTCTTCTACTGTGATGCCAGCCAACATCATCTTCAACATGTCCTCTTTTGCTGGACCGTTGTTGAGGTTGTCAACTATGTAGTCTATGGCATCATCAGGACTAGAAAATTTAGCAGGAGATTCCCACGGCCATCTTCCCGGCTCGTCCGTTAGAGAGTTGCCCGGAGGGACTGCTAAAGCTGAAATTACTTCTTGCATTTATGTGCCCTCTGTTAATAGTCTTTGTCGTCTACGGCGAGAGGCTGTAGTTGTTGGGGATGTACTAGTAGTAATGGTAGTTCCCTTCGGAGGTTTTGCGGGGGAGGGTATGCCAAATCCAGCTACTTGTTTAGTTAGGTAAGACTGCATGGAAGGTTTTGATAGTGCGTTTTTTACAACGGCACCGTTGCCTAACGCAAGTTGTTGTGCCCTGCCAGCCTCGTAACTTTCACGGGAGTTGTATGATCTAGGACCGGGAATGTTTACCCCCATCCCCATATCACGGGAAAATCCCTTGCCAAAAAATTGTTCTGCTAAACTCCCCGGCTCTAGTCCGGTGGTAAAAAATCCCTGTTCGCTTCCCAACTTTTGAAGGTAGGGAGAGACAACCTCTCCGATTGCTGTTTGAGCAAAAGGAGTAACACCTACCGTGTTTAAGAAACTAGACGCAAGATTGCCGCTGGTATACTCTTGCGGTCCATAACCAAAGGGGTTTCCTCCCCCTTCCATGACTGTGCCCGTTTCTCCAAAAAGATACTCTCTGCCCACATACGAAGCAGCTATCGTTGCTCCTATTTTTAATGTGTTTCCTTTTAGTGCTTTAGATAGCCAACTCATTTAACTCACCTGTATTAGCTAATAAACTTGAATATGTTGTCGATGGTATTAGTGTTTAGAAAATTACTAAACTTTGTTTCGTAAAGGTCTTGACTCGCAGCAATCGATGCGGCTTGCAACGCTCCGTTGTGTGCGCGGTCTGCTGCACTCTCAGATATTTTAACTGTCCAAGATGCTTTATCTCTGTACACTTGCCACAAATTATTTAAGGCGTTCTGGGACAAACTTAATAAATTCAGTGCATTTTGTCTGTTTGCTTCGTTTTGATTTGCAGTGTTGCTTGTGTTTACTGTACGACGCCACACAGCGTTGCTCTGATCAATTTCTTTACGCATGTTAGCGTTGAACGACTCTTGGTTAACTTTCATCGTCGCATTAAATTGATCTGCTGCTACTCGTTGGCCTATGTTGTATTGTTGTACGGCCATAGCACGAGCTACATTAGAAGATTCTATTTGAGTGCCTAATTCAGAAAAAAACGTGTTAATTTCGTTTTCGGATTTGGCATTGAATTGTTTGGCTGCGTTTTGAGAAGCAGACTCTGACAGTAATTCTGCAGCTTTAGTTTGATAAGTTAGTGTGTTTGACTGCTGGTCGTTTGTAAGATTTTGCAAATCTATGCTTAAAAATGCTTTAGCGTTACTGACTGCAGCCTGTTGTCTGTTGTTCAAGTTTGCTGTGTCCATAGCCGCCATAGTAGCAGCGTTTTGTAGCGTAGCCTGTTGTTGATTGTTTAGATTTTGCAACTGTATAGTAGCGTATTTTTGTGCATCTTGTGCTGCAATAGGAATTCCAGACTCCATCATTGCTTGCATGGTGGCTGCAGCAGCCATAGAAGAAGATCCAAGACCCCGCTGTTGCATTATAGAAGTTACTTTACGCACAGCAGGAGCAGCCCAAACAGGAGGTGGGCCTCCCTCCTCTATCCCCTTGAACAATTCCTCAAGTTGATACTTTGTTGTTGCCCTAACATCTAGTTCTTGTGTTGCAGCAGTAGCTAGTGCTTGAGGAGAGACAGATCCCTGCGCTGCTTGCATTTGTGCGCCAGAGGAAACAGTTCCTTGAGCAGCAACAGCTTGTCCAGAATCTTGCACATCAGCAGCGGTATACGTCCCCGGAGCGAAAGCAGCAGGGGTTGACACAGCGTCTGTAGTTAATTGTGGGGCGGGAGAAACTTGAGTATCGGATAGAGTTTTACCTGTTTCACTAAGTTGTTCATCCGCCTGTACTGTTTGATCCGTAGGAGTGTATGCAGTTCCATCCGGTAGTTGAGTGGCAACAGACTGACGTTTCATTCGGTCAACAGATTCTTTTTCTGTGGGTACGGTTGATGTTTCTGCCATGTTGTTTGTTCCCTGATTTGGAGTCGTAGGCTGTAAGCTTGTAGGGACTTCCCGTGTATCCCCTCCGCCTACGTTATAATTACCCAAGCTACGCATATATTTGTTATACGCTTCTGCTTCCATCGCCATAGGAAAACTGTAGGATTTCCCATCGATTGTAGAACTACCTACAACCGTCGCACCCGGTGTATTCGCTATATTCTTATAAAAATCGGACTGTTTAAACTGCTCATACATAGGAGCATTTGTATGGCTGTATTCAAATGAGCCACTACCGGGTGACACAGGGGGTGATTTTTCAGCGGGGGGCCGTGCTGGTTCAG
>TARA_R110002020_G_scaffold48370_3_pt1 | contig 11775 bp, 9 predicted proteins | sample TARA_R110002020 | Tara Oceans TARA_R110002020 (sample SAMEA4396489) | marine metagenome | biome: Westerlies Biome; feature: [MES] marine water layer (ENVO:01000295) within the mesopelagic zone...; material: water (ENVO:00002006), including particulate matter (ENVO:01000060) such...
GCCGGAGCTGCGGTGGTGCAGGGCCAGGTCGAAGCCGGCGGCGTGCAGGCGGCGGGCGATGACGGCGCCGACGCGCTTGGCGGCACCGGTGATCAGGGCGACGGGACGGTCGGTGGACATTCAGGAGCTCCGCGGGTTTGCCGGTATCCTGCGCGTTGGCCGATGAAGATTCCAACATGAGCGCAAGAATGCCGGCGCCCGGCGCCGACGCCCGGGCCCACAGCGACCGCCTGCTGGCCATGGTCAAGGACCAGGTGGCCGCCGCGGGCGGCGCGATCCCCTTTTCCCGCTACATGGAGCTGGCGCTGTACGCGCCGGGCCTGGGTTATTACAGCGCCGGCGCGCGCAAGTTCGGCGCCGCCGGCGATTTCGTCACCTCGCCCGAGCTCGGGCCGGTGTTCGCCGAATGCGTGGCGGCCTGCGCGGCCGATGTGTTCGGCCAGCTCGGCGGGCGCGCGGATTTCCTGGAACTGGGCGGCGGCAGCGGGGCTTTCGCCGAAGCCGCGCTGCGGCGGCTCGACGAACTGGCCGCCGTGCCGGCGCGTTACCTCATCCTCGAGCCCAGCGCCGACCTGCGCGAACGCCAGCTCGAGCGCCTGCGCGACGCGCTGCCCGCGCGCCTGTTCGACCGCGTGCACTGGCTCGACGGTCCGCTGGAGAAGAGCTGGCGCGGCTTCCTGTTCGCCAACGAAGTCATCGACGCGCTGCCGACCCCGCGCTTCGCCATCCGCGACGGCGAAGTGTTCGAGGAATGCGTGGCCCTGGACGCCGACGGCGCACTGACCCGCGTCGACCAGCCCGCCGACGCCCTGCTGCACGCCGCTGTACGCCACGTCGAGCGCGACATCGGCATGCCCTTTGCCGAAGGCTACCGGTCCGAGCTGCTGCCGCAGCTGCCGTACTGGATCCAGGCCGTGGGCGGCCTGCTGCACGACGGCGCCATGCTGTTCGTCGATTACGGCTACCCGCGCCGCGAGTACTACCTGCCCGAACGCGACGACGGCACCCTGGTCTGCCATCGCCAGCACCACGCCCACGGCGATCCCTTCGATCTGCCGGGCCTGACCGACATCACCGCCTTCGTGGATTTCACCGCCCTGGCCGAAGCCGGCGTCGGCGCGGGTTTCGACCTGGCCGGCTACAGCGCGCAGGCCAGTTTCCTGATCAACAGCGGCCTGCCCGAACGGCTGGCGGCCATCGAAGCCATCGAAGACCCGGTGGCCCGCCTGGCGCGCACCAACGAAGTCAAACGCCTCACGCTGCCCGGTGAAATGGGCGAACGTTTCCAGGCGATGGCCTTCCAGCGCGGCGTCGACATCCGGCCGCTGTTCGCGCGCGGCGACCTGAGCCGGCGTCTTTGACCATGCGGGGATTCGCCGTACCCGGGCTGTGGCTGGCGCTCTGGCTGTTGGGCTGGGTGCTGTGCGTGGTGCTGTCGCTGATGCCGGCGGTGGACCTGCCGGGGCCGGCGCACTCGGACAAGATCGGCCACTTCCTGGCGTATTTCATGCTCATGGCCTGGGCGGTGTGGACCTTCCGCAGCCGCCGCGCGCACCTGCTGGCGGCGCTGGCCCTGGTCGCGCTGGGCGTGGCCATGGAGTTCGCCCAGGCCAACCTGACGAAAGTGCGCCTGGGCGACGTGCGCGACGCGCTGGCCAATACGCTGGGCGTGGCAGTGGGGCTGTCGCTGACCTTCACGCCGCTGCAATTTCTGCTTGAGCGCGTGGACCGCAAACTGTTTCGCGCAAGGAAGTTGTAGGAGCGCCTTCAGGCGCGAATCTTTTGACTTTGCCTTTGGCAAAGAAGGGATTCGCGCCTGAAGGCGCTCCTACAGTGCTGTCGATTCCTTGGAGGCGCGAATGGCCTCGATGCGCGCCTTGCGCAGCCACTCGCCCACGGCCGGCCCGCTAAGACCCTTGGCCACGGCATGCCCGGCCGACACCGACGCGGCGGCGGCGTGCAGGGCCATCAGCAGCCGCGCGGACGGGTAGTCGGCGTCTTCGCGGCCCAGCCGGCCGCGTGAATCGGCTTCGCAGACCAGTGCCAGCTGGCGCACGCGGTCGGGTTTGCGGAAGGCGTCGCAGCGCGACAGCAGTTCGTGCACGGTGTCCGGGCGCAGTTCGGCCAGGCGATGCACGTTCAGGTGTTCGCGGCAGCAGATCTCGGCGACCGCGGCGTACTCCGACGGCAGCTTGTAGCGTGCGCACACGGCGCGCAGCGGCCGCACGCCGGAATGTTCGTGGCCGATGTGGCGCGGCAGCTTGTCCTTCGGGGTCAGCGCCTTGCCCAGGTCGTGGGTGAGCGCGCAGAAACCCACCAGCGCATCACCCGGCGCCAGGCGCGCCGCCATGTCCAGCACCATCTGCACGTGCACGCCGGTGTCCACTTCCGGGTGGTATTCCGGGCGCTGCGGCACGCCGTAGAGCGCATCCACTTCCGGCAGCAGTTTCGCCAGCGCGCCGCACTCGCGCAGCAGGGCAATGGCGGCGGACGGGCGCGGCATTTCCAGTGCCTTCTTCAGCTCCTGCCAGACGCGTTCGGGCACCAGGTGGTCGACTTCGCCGGCGGCGACCATGTCGCGCATCAGCGCCAGCGTTTCCGGCGCCACCGTGAAACCCAGCGGCGCGAAACGAGCCAGGAAACGCGCGGCCCGAAGGATGCGCACCGGGTCTTCGGCGAAGGCCGGCGACACGTGGCGCAGCACGCGCGCCTCGACGTCGGCCGCGCCGCCAAAGGGGTCGGTGAGCGTGCCGTCCTCCGCCTGCGCGATGGCGTTGATGGTGAAGTCGCGCCGGGCCAGGTCCTGGTCCAGGGTGACGTCGGGCGCGGCGTGGAAGACGAAGCCGTGGTAACCGGGCGCGGTCTTGCGCTCGGTGCGGGCCAGGGCGTGTTCTTCCCTGGTTTCCGGGTGCAGGAAGACCGGGAAATCCTTGCCCACCGGCAGGTAGCCGGCGCGGATCATTTCCTCGGGCGTGCTGCCCACCACCACCCAGTCGCGGTCGCCGCCCGGCTGGCCGAGCAGCCGGTCACGAACGGCGCCGCCGACCAGGTAGCGCTGCATCGGCCTAGCGCGCCGCGCGGAAGCGCTGGTAGCGGGCCTGGCGCTCGTCCACGTGGCCCAGGATGGCCGGCAGCTTGTCGGCCACGCGCGTCGCCGGGATGCCCAGGCGGTGCAGGCCGTCGATGCCGCCGACCGAGTCGGTCATGAGCGAGCGGAAATTGTCGGACGAAAACGGTTTACCCGGCACGAAATCGAAGACCAGGGCCTGCAGCCGGCCCAGCGCATCGGGCAGCGGCAGCACCCAGCGGCGCAGGCCCATCTGGCGCGCGGTCAGGCGAACGATGTCGGCCAGGGTGAAGACGTCGGGTCCGTAGAGTTCGTAAACCTCGCCGCGGCTGCCGCGCAGGTGCAGGCAGCGGCGCATCGCCTCGACCACGTCGCCCACGTACACCGGCGCGAACTTCGCCTTCGCGCGCGCCAGCGGCATCACCGGCGCGATGCGCAGCAGGCCGGCGAAGCGGCAGAACAGGCCGTCGCCGGGCCCGAACACCACGGACGGCTCGAAGATCGTCCAGTCCAGCCCGGAGGCCTTCACCGCCGCTTCGGCTTCGCCGCGCGACTTCAGGTAATGGCTGCGGCCGCGGCCGGCGTTGAGCGAGCTCATCTGCAGCAGGCGGCGCACGCCGGCCAGCTGCATCGCGGCGATGACCAGCTTGGTCAGCTCCACGTGCGCACGGCGGAAGCCGCGGCCGTTGTCGCCCTTTTCATTGAGGATGCCGACCAGGTTGACCACCGCGTCGGCGCCGGTGAAGGCGGCGCGCAGCACGTCCGGGTCGTACACGTCGACCTCGCGCAGGGCCACGCCCGGCGGCAGCAGGCGCTCGTAATGCGGGCCCAGGTTGCGGCTGAGCAGGGTGACGGCGTGGCCGTCGGCGGCGAGGCGGGCGACCAGGTGGCGACCGATGAAACCGGTGCCTCCCAGGACGACGATGTTGAGCGGAGTCATGGCGTGGAGTCTGGACCGGTCGGAAGGGGGCAGGCAAAGGGGCGGCGGGCGGACGGGGCGACGGTGCGGCCGAGCATGCGCTCGGTCACCGGCACCGCGGTGCCGTCGAGCCGCCAGTCATAGATGACGCTGAAGGCAAGCACGCGGGCGACGTACTCGCGGGTTTCCTTGTAGGTGACGGTTTCGATCCACAGGTCGGGGTCGAAGCCGGGACGGTCCCGGTTCCACCGTTTCACCGGCGCCGGGCCCGCATTGTAGGCGGCGATGGCCTGGTAGGCGATGCCCCCGTGGTCGTCGAGCTCGTGGCGCAGGTGGGCAATGCCCAGCACCATGTTGGTTTCCGGGTTGTACAGGCTGGCCGCGCCGGTCCAGGCCATCCCCAGCTTGCGGGCGGTGCGCCGGGCGGTGGAGGGCAGCAGCTGCATCAGGCCCCTGGCGTTGGCATGCGAGCGCGCGCGCGGCATGAAGGCGCTTTCGGCGCGGGTCTGGGCCGCCACCCAGGCCGGGTCGACGCCGTGGCGGCGGGCCTCGCGGCGCAGCACGTTTTCGTGGTGCAGCGGGAAACGCAGCGAGTAATAACGCAGGTCGTCGGGTTCATCGCCGATGGTGAACACGGCGCGGTCGTACCAGTGCGCGTCGCGGGCGAATTCGATCGCGACCTTGCGCTCCTCGTCGCTGAGCTCGCGCAGCAGCGCGGCCCATTCGCGGATCGCCGGCAGGCGGCGGTCGATGGTGTGCAGTTCCAGGGCGCGCGCCAGGCCGGGATGGTTGGCGACGCGCGCGCGCAGCGCGGCATCGGCGGAGGGCTCCAGCGGGCACAGCGCGTAGGCCTGGTCCAGGCGGTCGGCGGCCAGGAAACCGTGGAAGGTGGCGGTGCCGGCGGCCTTGGCGTACAGCGCGCGGGCGGGCTCCTTGCGGCCCAGGCGCTCGAGCACGCGGGCTTCGAAATACTGCCAGCGCGGGTCGCTGCGCTGCGCCGGCGGCATGCGCGACAGGGCATCGAGCGCGCCGGCGTCGTCGCGGCGGTTCAGGGCCTCGCGCACGCGCCATTCGTGCAGGCGCTCGTCGTAGGCGCTGGCGGGCACGGCGGCCAGGCGTTCGCGGGCGCCGGGCAGGTAGGACGCCACCGTCCAGAGCGCCACCTGGTAGAGCACCTTGCCGCGCCCGGCCTCGTCCAGCGCCAGGGCCTTGTCCAGCGCCGCCAGCCGGGTTTCGGCCTCGTCGGGCGACTTGCGGGCCAGCCGGGCCAGGCCTTCGGCGGCGACCGCGCGGCTGCGGGCGTCCCTGGGCCAGGCCGCGGCGCCGTCGTGCGGTTTGTCGATGAAGTCGGCGTAGCTGTTGGCGCGCGTGGTTTCCGCGGCCGGCAGGTCGCGGGCCAGGTAGCGGGCCAGGCCGGTCTGGCCGGCCAGCAGCGCCAGCTCGATGCGCTGCCAGCGAAGTTCGCGGTCGATGTGGCCCAGGCCCTGCAGCGACGCCAGCGGCGCATCGCAGGTCGCGGGCAGCGATTCGGGCGTCAGCCACAGGGCAAGGCCATCGGCGACCCACTTCGCATCGGTGGCACCGGTGGCCAGGCGCGCGGCCAGGTGGGCGCAGCGCAGGTCCACGGAGTCGGAAGGCTGGTAGTCGGCCAGGAAATCGGCCCAGCGGCGATTGGCCGCCAGGTGGTGCAGCCAGGAGGTGCGCAGCCAGTCGCCGGCGGCCAGGCCGTCGTGGCGCGCCAGCACGGCGCGCACTTCGCGCGTTGGCGCCGAGGCCAGCTTGCGGCGCATCTGGGTGACTTCGACCCAGGGCAGCAGCGGGTGGTCCTGGACCCGGGCCAGGTCGGTTAGGCTCAGTTGCCCCTGGTCGGCCAGCCGGAAGGCTTCAAGGATGGCCGGGCGCTGCGGGCCCAGGTCCGGCGGACGTGCCTGCGCCGCCGCGTTCGTGGCCAGGATTCCCGCCAAAAGACAGATAAGAATTCGCCTCGACATGCCCCAGAGTCTAGCCCATGCCCCCTGAGTCCCCCGAGCCAATCCGGGTCCTGTCCGCATGATCGCCACCTGGGCGATTTACCTGGCCCTGGGCGCGCTGGCCGGCGTGCTGGCCGGCCTGCTGGGCATCGGCGGCGGCCTGGTGCTGGTGGCGGCCCTGGTCTGGCTGCTGCCCGGCCAGGGCGTGCCCGCCGACCAGGCCGTGCACGTGGCCCTGGCCACCGCCCTGGCCAGCATCGTGCTCACCGGCCTGTCTTCGGCGCGCGCCCACCACCGGCGCGGCAGCGTGCTGTGGCCGACCGTGGCCTGGCTGGTGCCCGGCCTGCTGCTGGGCGGCTGGCTGGGCAGCGGCCTGGCGGTGCGTCTGGACGGCACCTGGCTGAAGCTGTTCATCGCCGCCTACTGCGGCCTGGCGGCCGTGCAGATGGCCCTGGACTGGCCGCGTTCGCGCGCCGAACGCCCCGATCCGCCGCGCGGCCCCGGTTATTCGCTGGCGGGCGGCGGCATCGGCGCAGTGTCGGCCCTGGTCGGCATCGGCGGCGGTTCGATGACCGTGCCGCTGCTGGTCTGGCGCGGCGTGCGGCCGGTGCGGGCGGTGGGGACCTCCAGCGCCTGCGGCGTGGCCATCGCACTGTCCGCGGCGGCCGGCTACGCCCTGCAGGCCGCGCCCACCGGCCTGCCCGCGGGCAGCTGGGGTTATGTGTACCTGCCGGCCGCGGCGGGCATCGCCCTGGCCTCGGTGCTGGCGGCGCCGCTGGGCACCCGCCTGGCCCACCGGCTCAGCGGTCCGGCCCTGCGGCGGGTGTTCGCGGCCTTCCTGGCCCTGGTTGGATTGAGCATTTTTCTCGCCCCCTGAACAAAACCGCCAAATTTGTGTAAAGGCGCTAACAGGGTGAGAAAACGTGATGCTTGTCGCGTTTTGACGCTTTCTTTACAACAGGGGTGGGCCAGCGCATTGGGGGCAAGGCGCCGGTGACTCCAACCAAGGGAATCGTCATGAAGACCATCCGTAACTCCCGCCTTAGCCTGGCGGTCCGCGGTGCGTTGCTGTTTGCGCTGGTGCCTGCCGTGGCCCTGGCGCAGGACGCCACCGATGAACAGATCAAGACCCTCGACCGCGTCGAGGTCACCGGTACCCGCATCAAGACCTCCGAAGCCGAGGGCCTGGTGCCGGTGCAGCGCATCACCCGCGAGGACATCGACCGCAGCGGCCTGACCTCGATCGGCGACGTCGTGCAGGCGCTCACCGGCTCGGGTTCGGCGCTCAACACCAAGTTCAACTCCAGCGGCAACTTCGGTTTCCCGCCGGACGGCAGCGGCGTCGGCGCTGGTTCCGCGCAGGCCGACCTGCGCCACCTGGGTTCCAAGCGCGTGCTGGTGCTGGTGGACGGCGTGCGCTGGGTCAACGAAGCCTCCGCCTCGGGCGTGGGCGCGGCGACCGACCTCAACACCATCCCGCTGGCCATCGTCGACCGCATCGAAGTGCTCGAGGACGGCGCTTCGTCGCTGTACGGCTCCGACGCCATCGCCGGCGTGGTGAACATCATCACCCGCAAGAATTTCGACGGCCTGTCGCTCAATGCGCAGGTGGGCCAGTACGGCGAAGGCGACGGCACCACCAAGTCGCTGGACGTGGCCTGGGGCTGGAACACCGACCGCGCCAACGTCTTCCTGGGCCTGAGCTACACCGACCAGGACGTCATCTATTCGCGCGACCGCGCCCAGGCCAGCTTCCCGGTGCCGGGCACGGGCATCGCCTTCGGCAGCTCCGGCACGCCGACGGGCCGCTTCATCTTCATCGACCCGAACACCAACGAGGTCTTTGACATCACGCCCAACGACGGCGCCAGCAGCCCGAACTTCGATCCCGCCCAGACCGGCTGCACGCGCACCGACGACTACCACTGCTTCACCACCGCCGACCGCTTCAACTTCTCGCAGTACAACCTGCTGCTGACCCCGTCCGAGCGGCTGGGTGCCTTCGGCCAGGTGCGCTTCAACTTCAGCGACTCGGTCAGCGGTTACGCCAAGGTGCTGTTCAACCGCCGTGAGTCGACCAACCAGGCGGCGCCCGAGCCCTGGTTCCTTGGCCCCGAGGCCGGCACCGGCAATCCGCAGGCCGACGGCATCTTCATTTCGGCGCTCAACCCGTTCAACCCGTTCGGCTTCGACCTGGATTCGGCCACCAACCTGATCCTGATCGGCCGTCGCCCGGTCGAGGGTGGCGCGCGCGTGTTCGAACAGGAAGTCGACACCTGGTACGTCGGCGCCGGCCTGGAAGGCGTGATCGATGCGAACCGCACGCTGTACTGGGACGTCAACGTCGCCTTCAGCGAAAACAAGGCCGAGCAGACCAACTACGGCAGCTACAACATCCGCAACATGGCCCTGGCCCTGGGCGACCCGGCGGCCTGCGCGGCCGTGGCCGGCTGCACGCCGCTGAACATCTTCGGCGGCCCGGGCACCATCACCCCGGCGATGCTGGCCTGGATCCAGCCGGTGGTGCGCGACCGCAGCCAGAACGAACTGGCCCTGCTCACCGCCAACCTCTCGGGCAGCCTGTTCGACCTTCCGGCCGGTTCGGTGGACTTCGCCGCCGGTCTTGAACACCGCCGCCTGGAAGGCTGGTACCAGCCCGATCCACTGACCGTGGCCGGCGACTACAACGGCGTGCCCTCGCTGCCGACCGCGGGCGAGTACGACGTGAGCGAGCTGTTCTTCGAGCTCAACTTCCCGCTGCTGGAGAACACCGAAATCGGCCAGCGCCTGGACTTCACCGTGGCCGGCCGCTACTCCGACTACTCGACCGGCATCTCGGAGTTCACGCCCAAGTACGGCGTGCGCTTCCAGCTGGTGGACGAGCTGGTGTTCCGCGCCAGCTACGCCGAAGGTTTCCGCGCGCCGTCGATCGGTGAACTGTTCGGTTCGGCCAGCCGCTTCGACGCCCAGCTCAACGACCCGTGCTCGACGCCGCTGCTTGATTCGTCCCTGGCCGGAAACTGCGCCGCCCTGGGCGTGCCGGCCAACTACCAGCAGCCGAACCCGCAGATCTCGATCACCACCGGCGGCAACGACCAGCTCGACCCGGAATCGTCCGAGAGCTTCTCGGCCGGATTCATCTGGAGCCCGTCCTTCCTGGAGGATTCCGAGTTCGCCGACCGCGTGGACTTCGAGGTCACCTACTACCGGCATGACATCGAAGGCGCCATCCAGGCGATCGATGCACAGACCCAGCTCGACCTGTGCGTGCAGACGCTCGACGCGCTGTACTGCGACGGCATCACCCGCGCCCCGACCGGCGGCATCAACGGCTTCAACAACCGCCTGACCAACCTGGGCACGATCGAAACCGACGGCTGGGACGTGGACCTGTTCTGGGTGTTCCCGGAATCGGACTGGGGCCAGTTCTCGGCCGCCTGGCGCAACACCTTCGTGGGTGACTACGTGGCGGTGGGCGCGGCCGGCCAGGTGCAGCCGCAGGGCCCGGGCATCGAGGTGGTGGACAGCGCGATCCCGGAGTGGACCTCGAACTTCACGCTCGACTGGAAGAGCGGCAACTGGAACGCGGCCTGGACGGTTCGCCACATCAGCGAGCTGCGCGAGGAGTGCGGCAACGCCGTCAGCTTCCCGGTCTGCTCGAACCCGGCGACCGGCACCAACGTGCTTGACGCGATTACCTACAACGACCTGCAGCTGGGCTATCGCTTCGGCAACGGGGAGGGCCTGGGCCTGACCTTCGGCGTGAACAACGTGTTCGACGAAGACCCGCCGATCTGCCTGTCGTGCTCGCTCAACGGCTACGACGCGTCCACCTACGACATCCCGGGTGGCCGCTTCTACTACCTGCGCGCCGACATCAAGTTCTAGTCCGCGGGCATGCAATAAAAAAGGCCGGCCTCACCCGCCGGCCTTTTCTTTTTTGTGGGAGGGACTTCAGTCCCGATGCCTTTCGGGACTGAAGTCCCTCCCACAAAATCTTACTTGGGGCGCAGCTCGACGCCGACGGCCATATGGTCCGAGCCGGCGGCGGGCACGGCCTTGTAGTCGAGCACGTCGAAGCCGCCGACCAGGATGTGGTCGAGGCAGCGCTGCGGCGCCCAGCTCGGGAAGGTGCAGACCCGCTCCGGCGGCGGTTCGAGCGAGGTTTCGCGGTACAGCGCGCGCATTTCCGGCGCGTCGAAATCGCAGTTGAAGTCGCCCATCAGCACCAGCTTCGGCATGTCCGACAGCAGTTCGGCCAGGAAGCCCAGCTGCAGCTGCCGCGACTTCACGCCCAGCGACAGGTGGGTGATGGCCAGCGTCCAGGCTTTCTTGCCCTTGCCGTATTTCGCCAGCAGAACGCCACGCCCGGCGATGCGGCCGGGCAGGGCGTAGTCGAGCATTTCGGCCGGCTCAACCCGGCTCAGCAGCGCGTTGCCGCTGCCGGCGATGCGCGAGATGCGCCGGTTCGGCTGGTGGCTCCAGAACGGGAACTGCGCCTGCTCGGCCAGGTAGTCGGCCTGGTTGGTGAAACCCGAGCGCAGGCTGCCCGGGTCCGATTCCTGCAGCCCCACCACGTCGTAGTTGCTGGCCATCTTCGCCAGCGCGTCGAGGTTGATGCGCTTGCCGTTGGGCAGCACGTGCGACCAGCTGCGGGTGACGTAGTCGCTGTAGGCGCGCGTGCTCGAGCCGGCCTGGATATTGGCGCTGAGCAGGCGCAGGCGGTCGTTGGCGGCTTCGGGCGGGACGGCGGACATGCCTGACATGGTGTCCCGGCCGGCCGCGTGCGGCAAGACGAAAAACAGAAAGGGCCGCGTTTGCGGCCCTTTCCGTTCAGCTTGCGGTGGCGCGCCGCTTAGGGCGTGCTGCCGGCGCGCTCGTGCGCGACCAGCCAGTCCACCGTGTCCAGCAGGCCCTGCATGCCGCGGTCGCCCGTGGCCATGGCGCGGTACTTGCCGTTGACGATGATCATCGGCGTGGCGTCGACGCCGCCGCGCAGCGCGAACTGGCGGGCGCGGTTGAGCTTGGCGGTGACCGCGAAGCTCTGCATGGTCGACAGGAAGGCCTCGCGGTCGGCGCCGTAACCGGCGTACCAGTCGGCGATTTCCTCGGGCGAGGCATTGGTGAAGCTGCGCTCGATCAGCACGGCCTTGAACAGGTCGTCGTGGGTCTTGTCCACCAGGTTCATCGACTGCGCGGCGTAATAGGCGCGGGCGAAGTTGTCGCTGACGCCGCCGAACACGCCCGGCACGTACTCGAAGCGCACGTCCGCCGGCTGGCCCGGCTTCCAGGTGTTGAGCAGCGGCTGCAGGTTGGCGCAGTGGATGCACATGTACGAGAAGACCTCGGCCACTTCGATGCCACCCTGGCCGATGGTCGGCATCGGCTCGGCCAGCGGCTCGTAGTCGGTGCCCAGGCGCGGGGCATTGGCCGGGTCCACCACCGGCGGGGCCGGGCGCGGGGTTTCGGCGGCGGCTTCGGCCGGCGCGGCTTCTTCGGCGGGCATCGCGGCGTCGGCGTCGGCGGTTTCTACGGCTTCCGCGGCTTCCGCGGCGGGCGCTTCCTCAGCCGGGGCTTCGGGCTGGGCGGCTTCGGGTGCGGGCGCTTCGGCGGCCGGCGCGGCGGCCGGGGCCGGGGCCGGGGCTTCAGCGGCCGGGGCGGCGGCGGTGGCGTCGGTAGCCGACTCGCCGCAGGCGGCCAGGGCCAGGACGAAAATCAGGGGCAGCAGGCGCTTCATGGTCGGGTGGCTCCTTGGAAGGGTCGCCTACCTGACCACGGCCGGCAGGCAAAGGTTCAATCCGCGACGACCCGGGCGGGCC
>TARA_R110002020_G_scaffold228543_4_pt1 | contig 11771 bp, 6 predicted proteins | sample TARA_R110002020 | Tara Oceans TARA_R110002020 (sample SAMEA4396489) | marine metagenome | biome: Westerlies Biome; feature: [MES] marine water layer (ENVO:01000295) within the mesopelagic zone...; material: water (ENVO:00002006), including particulate matter (ENVO:01000060) such...
TCAGGATGCTACTGGCAGATTACAGTTTTACGTTCGTCGCGATGATATTTGCGAAGGCGAAGACAAGACTTTATACAATTCTGTATTCAAAAAGCTCTTGGGAATTGGTGATTTCTTGGGGCTGAAAGGCTATATTTTCACTACGCAGACTGGAGAGATTTCTCTTCACGTAACTGAGTTGACCGTGCTTTCTAAATCTGTAAAGCCACTTCCGGTGGTGAAAAGAGACGAAGACGGCAATGTGCACGATGGATTTACTGATCCTGAGATGAGATACCGTCAGCGTTATGTGGATTTGACAGTGAATCCTGAGGTGAAGAAGACCTTTATTACTCGCTCTAGAATTATCACTCAGATGCGTCGCTATTTTGATGATCATGGATGGCTTGAAGTAGAGACCCCAATCCTGCAAGCTGTGCATGGTGGGGCTGCAGCGCGTCCATTTGATACGCATCACAATACCTTGGATATGCCGCTTTTCTTGAGAATTGCGAACGAGCTATACCTGAAGAGATTGATCGTAGGTGGATTTGATGGGGTGTATGAGTTTGGGAAAATGTTCAGAAATGAAGGCATGGATCGCACACATAACCCAGAATTTACTTCCATGGAAATCTATGTAGCCTACAAAGACTACATCTGGATGATGGAAATGGTCGAGGAAATGATCGAGCAAGTTTGCGAAGCCATTCATGGCAAAACCAAAATTAAAGTAGGTAAGAACGAGATTGAATTTGCCGGACCGTATAGAAGATTGACGATGTACGATTCTATCAAGGAATATACTGGTGTCGACGTGAGTAAGTTGGATGAGGAAGGTCTTCGTAAGGTTTGTGCGGAAATGGGCATAGAGACTGATGCGACTATGGGTAAGGGCAAACTAGTGGATGAAATCTTCTCTGAGAAGGTGGAGTCACATTTGATCCAGCCAACGTACATCACCGATTATCCGATAGAGATGACGCCTCTGGCGAAAAAGCATAGAACTGAACCAGGCTTGGTGGAGCGATTTGAGCTGTTTGTGAATGGTAAGGAAATCGGGAATGCCTACACCGAGCTAAACGATCCTATCGATCAGCGTGAGCGCTTTGAAGATCAGTTGAAATTGGCTGAGCGTGGTGACGACGAGGCGATGGCGATGGATGAGGATTTCCTACGTGCCTTGGAGTACGGCATGCCTCCAACCTCAGGTTTGGGAATCGGTATAGACCGTCTGACTATGTTGATGACAGACAATACCACGATACAGGAAGTACTATTCTTCCCTCAAATGAGACCTGAGAAAAAGCAGGTGGAAATGACTGAGGAGGAAAAAGGTATCTTCGAATTGCTAAAAGCAGAGTCTCCAGTGGCGATAGCAGATCTGAAAGGAAAAGCAGGACTAAGCGGAAAGAAATGGGATGTAGCAATGAAAGGCCTTACAGGCAAGGGAGTTGCCAAAGTGACTAAAGAGGGTGATGCTATCACCGTATCGCTCGTCGACTAATCCAGATTGACATAAAAGTAAAAACCGGGCTGCGAGGCTCGGTTTTTTTTGTGGCTGGGTTTTTACCGCGGTGGGCGCGGAGTTTTGGGCAGAGATTCACGGAGGGGTTAATTATAAAGAAAGAGCGTAAGCGATATAGTTAGTCTTGCTATTGTCAAAGAGCCATAGCTTTGTCGCCGTGAATGTCTTTACTCAAGATTTTCCAAATCACCCGCGATGAAGGCTACTTCCCTTTCCGAAATTAATTGGAATGAATTTTTCAATACCTCATTAACAGATAGCCACCAACCTCAACCTCTAATGAGAACTTTTAAGAATTACCTTAGCCTCTTTTCGGCCCTTTTTCTCTTGAGTTTAGGATCATGCGCCATCAATCCAGTAACTGGAAAAAAGCAACTTGTTTTGATGTCTGAAGCTCAGGAAATCGCTATGGGACAGCAGTCGGATCCAGAGGTTGTTGCCTTTTTTGGATTGTATGAAGATCCAGAACTCCAGCAGTTTATTACCACAAAGGGAAATGAAATGGCAGCTATTTCACATCGCCCAAAATTGGCCTATGAGTTCAAAATAGTCGATTCACCTGTGATTAATGCTTTTGCCTTGCCGGGTGGCTTTGTTTATTTCACACGTGGCATCATGGCGCATTTTAACAATGAAGCTGAGTTTGCCGGGGTGCTGGGACATGAGATCGGTCATGTCACGGCGAGGCATTCAGTAATACAGCAACGAAATCAAATTCTTGGACAGCTGGGTCTTATTGCTGGGATCATTTTGGTTCCAGAGCTTGGTCAGTTTATGGACCCTCTCTCCCAAGGAATGCAATTAGCTTTATTGAAGTTTGGTAGAGATGCTGAGAGACAGTCAGATGAGCTAGGTGTGGAATATTCTTCCCAGATCGGGTATGATGCAAAAGAAATGGCTGACTTTTTTGAGACGCTGGAAAGACAGCAAACAAATACAGGAGCGGATGAAATTCCTCCTTTTCTTTCCACCCACCCATCCCCAGTAGAACGAAATGCAACCGTGGAGGTGCTTGCGCAAAAGTGGCAGGATAAGTCCAAATTGACCGAGTTTGAAATAAATCGAGATAGTTACCTAAGGAAAATTGATGGCTTGATTGTGGGTGCAGATCCCAAACAAGGCTTTGTGGAGAACAGTGCATTCTATCATCCAGTTTTGAAAATCCAGTTTCCTGTTCCAACTGGGTGGCAGTATCAAAATTCTCCACAACAGTTTCAAATGGCGCCAGCAGAGGGCGATGCGGTAATGATTCTCACTTTAGCATCTGGAGCTAACCTAGAGGAGGCTGCGAATGCAATTTTAGAAAACTATGGATTGACGCTGGTAGAATCTAAGAAGGAAACTATTAACGGAATGCCAGCTGTACTGTTGGTTGGAGATCGACTAGAAGAGCAAGCTGCTACCCTTCGAGTTCTTTCTTCTCTAATTCAGTTTGAAGGGAATATTTACAGTCTCATGGGGGTGACGGATATAGCTAATTTTAATTCCTATCAAGCTATTTTCGCAAAGACGATACGGGATTTTAAGGAATTGCGAGATTCAGAAAAGTTGAATCGTAAGCCGGAAGTTATCAGAATCAAAACCATTCCAAATGCAATGTCTTTAGAGGCAGCCTTAAAATATTATGGAATGCCAGCGGAGCGTCATGAGGAACTTTCCTTATTGAATGGTATGCACTTGAACGATCAGGTATCCAAAGGAATGCTGATCAAAATCATCAGCAAGCAGTAATCAATTCCTGAGATTTGATGAGCAACGAGCTCAACCTAAAGCTTACCAAGCTACCTTTTCTTATTGCTCTGTGGGGAAATAAAGTGTGATTTCCGTGCCTTTTCCAGGCGTGCTTTTAGCCGTGATGTGCCCATTATGATTTTTCACGATTTTCTTGCAAAGTGCTAGTCCCACTCCTGAGCCGCTGTATTCTGAAGAGAGATGTAGACGCTTGAAGACGTTGAAAATGGATTCCGCATATTTCTGTTCGAAGCCGATTCCGTTGTCTTTAACTGAAATCACATGATATGGCTTGTCTTCAGCAGTGGGGTAATTTTTAGGGGCTTTTTTGCCAGCGATCTGAATTATTGGAGTCACATCTGCCTTCGAATATTTGATGGAATTGGAAAGAAGATTGGAAAACAGCTGTTTAAGAAAAAAAGGTACTCCAGGAATGGTAGGGAGATTGCTCATTTCAAATCTGATAGAATCTGCTCCATCGCTCAACTCATCCGCCACTTCATGAACCAATTTATCTATGTTCACCAATTCAAAATCATCTTCAGAATACTTCAGACGGGTGTATTTCAGGATATCCTGAAGCAAAGTTCTCATCCGCTCAGCGGAGAGATTGAGGCGTGTCAGTGAGTGATGCACACTTTCGGATACCTTATCTTCGTAGAGTAAATGAGACGAAATCAGCTGCATTTTTCGAAGTGGTTCCTGTAGATCATGGGAACTGATCCAGTTCATGTTTTCAAGCTCTGCGTTTGCTTCCTTTAGCATTTCACTGAGCTTTCGGTATTTCTTCTCTTCCTGCGTGATTTTTATCAAATTAATCTGTCGCTGAAGGCCATTAGCAAAAGCTGCTGCAGTTTCCAGTTCCGGTTGAATCCATGGTTTACTTGTACAGTCCACGATTTCTTTCCAGAGCTTAAAGGAGTTTCTTGGAGACAAGCCCTTTTTGTCCAAAATTATAGATTTGCTTGGATCTCCCGCCCAATTAACTTCTGTTTTGGTTTCTGGTCTATACCAGATGATGCAGTTATTACTTTCAATATCCAGGGAATGATAAATTGCTCCTGCAGTGTTTTTGCAGAGGCTTCTAAATTCAGGCAGTATCTCTACCAGTTTACTTGTAGAAATACTGGTATGAGATGTGTTTTCTGCAAAATAATCTGCCAGAAATTTTACCTCCTGCTCTGTTGGAGTGGTTCCATTCAAATAGACTTCTCCTTCAAAAACAATGGAAACACCTGCAGCATTGCAAAGAGCTAGGATTTCTGGTCGCTCGATCAACTCATAGAAGGAATTGCGATCCTCAGAAAGTTCGAATGAGTCCGCTTTGTCATATGCCGTATTTACTTTTCTGGAGACTTCATACTCTTCATTCGATTGCCTAACATCGATTTGGGAAGTGATAAAATGTCCCTGTAATTGTGCAGCAAGCCGTATTTCCGGAGAAAGGTTTTTTGGAGAATAATGATGACAGGCAATCAGGCCCCAAAGTTTTTGTTTGTGGATCAAAGAAATTGTCAGCGTTGCGCCTACACCCATGTTATGTAAATATTTCACATGGATAGGAGAGGTGCTGCGCAATATTGAAAGACTGAGATCGAGGTTCTTATTCTCCTGATCATCTACTGTGAAAATAGGTACGGGAGTATAATCAATATCTGCGATTAGACGAAGCAGATTCTTCATATACAGCTCCCTTGCTTGAGGTGGAATATCAGTATGCGGATAGTGCAGACCTAAAAACGGCTCCAGATCCTCGCGACAGCTTTCCGCGTAAACCTCACCGTTGTAATTTTCATCAAACCTATAGATCATCACACGATCATAGCCGGTGATTTCTCTGGTTCCTTTAGCTACCAAGCTGCATAGTTCTTTAAGACTATTTGTGGTATGCATGTAGGAAAGAAATTGAGAGGTATGGTCATACACCTCATTGACCTTTTTAGCTTTTTTGAGAACAGGCTCAGCTTCTAGAATATAGGTTGACTCACTTTTGTGAACTGTACACAAAAAATCATTTCCAAGGAGTTTGGTTTTATGAAGCAAAGAGGACAACATTCTGTCTTTTGAAATGTAATCCAGTAAGTCTTTTTTTGCCTTTTTCCCAAAAACATCCTGAAACGTTTTCCCAAGGATCTCCTGATGGGAAATGCCTATAAACTGAGCAGAATTTGCACTGCAGTAGTCAATCAGCAATGAATCTTCATTGAGCCCAATTAGAAATCCATGCGGTTGAATACTTCCTGGGATGTGAATTGGCTCTTGTTCGCAATTCGTAAGATTGACTAATTCTCTATTTACAATGTCCTTTAACTTCATATAAACTAACTCCCTGAGTTTGCGGCAAAATGTGTGGTGATTGCTTTAAAAGTATAATTAGCGCCAGCTATTATTTCTTCTCCACTCCCCTCACTTTTTTCATGCTCGACTAACTCGCCAATAAAATTTTTCCAAAACTGTCCAGTTTGATCCCCATATCCGGCAAAATAAGCAGCTCCATTTTCAGAAGAGTATCCAAGCGTTTTCTGAATATGCTTGTAGATTACTCTGCCTCCAAGAGTAGATCCTTCGATCACGTAGAGCATGCCCATGGCAAAGCCAAGGGATATTGTATGCTCTAGATCGCTGAATGCTGGCGTATTATTGCTTTTAATATAACCCAACTTCTCGAAATCTAGCGTAAGTAAATGTGCTTTCTTCCGATGTTCCAAGTCGGAAATAACTGTAGATATCAATGGGAAAATAGCTGATTCTATGTCTGAAACTATATCAAACATAAGACCAAGGTAAATCAGGTAGTCCTCTTGTGTGACATTTTCTTTGAGAATTGATTGGGAAAGAGGAAGGCTCTCAAGCGCCTGATGAAGATAGGATGTTTCTTCTTTTAATCTCTGTGGAAAAGATGGTTTGGGATCAACAATACTCATCTGAAAGTAGGCTTAGTTGCTTGAGTACAGGAAGTTGTTTTGATCAGCGTGAAAATTCCTCCAATTGATTTGTAGCGTATGTTCGATGGATTTGCGAAGCTTCTTAAAGCTTTCAGCTTTAGGTACATAGTAGTTTGCACCAAGTTCCCTCGTCTTCTGGATGATAAATTCATCCTTAGTCGTAGAGAACATTACTATAGGAAGAGAGGAGAATTTGTCTGATTTCCGCAGTGTTTCCAATACCTCCAATCCACTCATCCCTGGCATATTGATGTCTAAGAAAATCACATGTGGGTTTGGTGGAGGATTGTCCAGCGCATGCAGCAGTTGATTCCCATCCATGTAGGTAACTACCGCATAATCATCACTGATCATCTTAATGACTGTTTTGAAAAATTCCAGATCATCGATGTCATCATCCGTGTAAAATATCGTTAGTTTTTCGTTCATGGTGAAATATTCGCACGTATTGTTTTAGTACGATAGTGCAAATATATTGGAAAAAACTAAGAGCTTTCACAAGAATGTGATTGTTGGCTTTACAGTATTTAAGTTGGTCTAATTAAGGTTTGAAAATCAGAATGTTATTAGGTAGCTAAGTTGCATGCAACTGCGGAATGCAAAATCCATTAATAATGGCGGTCCAAATTAAGCCCCTTGCTGAGCTGCATAGCCAAATACTTTTTGCAAAAGTAAGGTGGTCCTAGCAGCAGCATTTTCTCGGATTTTCAATTCCTCTTTTGCGATTTCATAGAATAAGCCGTCGATAGCTTTCTGCGTTACATAGTTGGATAGATCTGCTTCAATCGGCGTCATGAGAGGAATTTTGTTGTAGCGTCCGATCACATCACTCCAGTATTTTGTAGCGCCAACTTTGGTAAGGCTAGACTCAATAATAGGCTTGAATTTGTCTTCCAGTGAGCTCGTAGTTTTGTTTTCAAAATACTGCGTAGCTGCGTTATCAGCCCCTAAAAGGATGTTTTTTACATCAGCTATACTCATGTCTTTAATAGCAGCGACAAAAATGGGTTTTGCTTCCATGGCAGCATTTTCTGCGGCCCTATTCACACTAGTGATCACCTGATCGCAGAGACTTCCAAGCCCCAAAGAGCGTAGGGTGTTTTCTACTTTTTTAGCCTCTTCTGGAAAGACAATTTTGATTGCAAGATTACCCAAGTATCCATCTTCTTTAGACAGGCGATCCGAGGCATAGCCTGTTCCGTATTCTAGCGCTTGCTTAAGGCCCGAATTAATTTCCGCATCGGTAGGTGTACCAAGGTCTAAGGCTTTGCTCAGTTGATTTAGTGTGTCGCAACTTCCAAGAAGCAGGGCGAAAGCGAGAGTGAAGCTTATTGAGATTTTTGTGACTAAGTTTTTACTTAAATTCATGTTGATCAGACTAGGTGAACCTATTTCTATTCAACAATGATACCTCAATTAATTTTCATTCAACCTGAGGTAAGAGGTTTTGTATAAATGAAGAAGAATATCTCGATTTAATTTTTCATTATTTTCAACAAATAACTTTCATTTTTTGAGATATGGTAATTTATCCTTAAAATAGGTAATAAAGTGTTAATGATATGAATCTTAGACTTAATTCAGAATTCGGTACGCTCAAAGCAGTTTTGATGCATAGACCCGGAAAGGAAATCGATCGGTTAACTCCCTATAATAAGGAGTTTTTGCTGTTTGACGATGTGCCCTATCTGGAAGCTCTGCAGAAAGAGCACGATACTTTTTCAGATCTGGTGAAGTCATCCACAGGTGCGATGGTTTATCAGCTGAGAGAACTCTTGATTCGCGTACTGTACGACCAGAAGATCCTACTCAAGTTGATGCAAAATGCACTCCAGCGTTCAGGATTATCTCATCTGGCCGAGGCAATACTTGAGCGTTACTCTACCGCCGAATGTGCGGGTATTCTCACAGGGGGATTGAAAATCCATGAGTTGAAGCGAAAACTTCCCAAGCTAAATCCTGGAGAATTGATGGATTATGCTTTTGCGATAGCACCCTGTCCCAATTTGTATTTCCAGCGTGACCCTATGGCAGTCACTCCTGGAGGGATTATTTTTTCCAGTATGAAAATGGAGGGAAGACAGCGTGAAGCAGATTTGTTGCGGACAATATTTGAGAACCATCCTGACTTCAAAGACAATATCAATAAGCTCTATCCCGCCGAGGGCATGCATAGCCCTCCGAGTATTGAGGGAGGCGACATTATTATACTTTCGCAAAAAGCCGTTGCAATTGGGAATTCTGAGCGCACCGAAGAGAAAGCAATTTATCATGCTGCCAAAGCCTTGCTCGGTGAAGGGACTGTGGAGCGGGTGTATGAAGTGCATCTTCCCCAAAAGCGTCAGTACATGCACTTGGATACGGTGTTTACCATATTGGATGAAAACCTTGCACTGACCTATCCTGATGCATTGAATTCAGTACTGCAGACTTCACTTTATACTTTGAAAGAAATCAGGGACGATAAGGTGGTCATCAAACGTGAGGTTCTGAAAGAATCCTTACTTACCATCTTGGAGCGGGAAATTCCACATTTGGAGATACTCCATACGGCTGATGGGAATCCTGACTATGCTATGCGTGAGCAATGGTTTGACGGAGCGAATGTCTTTGCAATTGGCCCACGCCGAGTGATCTCTTACAATCGAAACATTCACACCAATCGTGCGCTTCGAGAGATGGGAGTGGAGGTGTTGGAGATTCCATCCTCCGAACTGTCCCGTGGACTTGGTGGGCCTAGGTGTATGACCATGCCGCTGAGCAGATCGAGAGTTTGATATAAGGTTGAAATTAAAAATTTGAAAGCTGTTTTTTTCCAGACTTCAAAAATTGGCTTTTTGAAGTGAACTAGCTATCTGTCAAAAAATGATCGTCTCCTAGACACCTTCAAATCCTGAAGTATCGTTGATTTCACACGTATATCGATGTTGTAGGAGGTAAATGCACCGAAAGGAACCCAGTTCACATTCATCGTCCAGCAATGCAGATCTCGGGCTATGCCGATCATCGTCTGAGTTAGCTGCTTGGTCTGCGCATCAAATCCCGTATTGAAGTTGATTTTCCATTTATCAGACAAGGAAAAATCCCCATTCATACTCAGAGTCTGGGTGATGTTTTTTCTGCCGGATACTTGCTTGCTGTAGGAAAGAACATAGCCAAAGGAGACATTCCAAGGGATGTCCCAGTCAATGTATTGGCTGGGATCAGTGGCTATCCTGTTGATTTCACTTTCCACAAATTCGTTCATTACTCCACCTGTCTGCATGAAGTTATTTGTCAGTTCGTCTCTGACCTCTCCTTGGTTTTGTGCGCTGTTGGGATTGATAGAAGTATTCATGTTCAAGGAAGCAGATCTTATCGTACCTAAACCCTGTCCATTTTTCCAAGCAAATTCATTGACTTTGCGAGTGACGTCAGTCCCATCTTCATTCTTGAAAGTTCTGGTGGCATATGGATCCAAAGTAGAACTCATGTTGATCGATAATCTTCTATCGAAGAAACTGGTCCTCGCGCTGATTCGAATAGGAGCTAGCTGAAAGGAGTCTGCAGCAAAGTTAAAGCTCGACCCCAAATCGAGATTTTCCAAAAGCGGGATTTTCTTGGTTTTTCCTTCTCCTGTAGAGTCGGATTTATCAAGGATTTTCGCTTCAAATACGCTTCGAAGACTAAAGCTCATCGACCTGTTTTCGCCTTGAGGAGCACCACTGAATGAGAATCCTTGGTATCTATCAAATAAGCGCGTGTCTCCGTCTTCGTTTACTGTCACACTCTGCCAATAGCCAAGCGATGGATCTGAGAAATCAGGAGCAAAGGTGAAGCTCACAGAAGGCTGGATTAGTTGCCTGATCGTTTGAATATTTCCTTTTTTGAAATTGAAAAAACCATAAATGTTGGTGTTCATCGCGAAGGAACTTGAGTAATAAGTCACTCGCTGGAACCCATCTTCAAGGATTTTATCTACCCGTTGTTCTTCTGGATTATAGAAATAATTGATTCTTTTCAGGTACCAAATTTCATTCAAGTTTGCTGATGCGGTAAATAAGAAATGCTTCATCAGTCTGAAGTTGGAACTGACAGGGATTCTATTCCTTGCTCCATTATTAGCATTTTGAAGCAAATAGCCAAAGTTAGAAGGCGTGAATGGTACTAAATCCGGGGTATCTGTGTCCTCCACTAAATCTGGATCCACTCCGAATTCTTGAGTCACTTTATTAGTAATAGTATTCTGGAGGTCAAAATTATAGGATATATTTAGAGTCTTCAGCGGCTCGAAGTTCATGTTTTTGAACGGACTTTGCCTGTTCATACTCACATTCATGGTAGGTAGACTAAGCTGCACTTCTCCAGTCTGCACACTTTGAGAATGCCGCATACTTGCTCCGAAGGAGAAAGGGGTGCCGGTGAATGTTTTACTGTAAATAATATTCGAAGATAAATCCGAAGTTACATTATTGTAGAAATTATTTGGGTTGACAATGTTGTTGAAATAACTCGTAGAACCGGCATTTACGGAAGCAGAAAACCTACTGCTTCCCCTGGATTCAGGAGTATGTGACCACTGGATCCGGAATGTATTGTAGTCCACTGGATTCAGCTCAGTTTCCGGAGATTTAAATTTTTGAAAGTCTATATTGAAAGATCCGCCAAAACGATACCTCTTTTTATACACAGCTTGAGATTTCAATCCCCAGCCTCCATTGGAATAAATATCTCCAGTCACCCGCGCATGGATGTAGTCATTGATCGCGAAGTAGTAACCTAAATCTCGTAGGTATAATCCTCTTTTTTGCTCCTGACCATAAGAGGGAAAAATCAACCCAGAGGCTTTTTCTTCAGGAGTATTTGGAATGATGCCAAAAGGCAAACCTAGCGGGGTTGGAATACCATTAAAATAGAGATTGAAAGGCCCAGCTACTACTTGCCCGCCTTCTATGGACTTGATTTTATTGGCAGCTACATGGTAGTGAGGCGTAGTGAGTGTACAAGTCGTGTAGTAGCCATTTGCAAGGTAAATACTACCATCGGCAGTTTTCTTAATTGTTTCACCGCGTAGAATTCCGTCTTGCTGCTCCGTGACCACATCTTTGATTATGGCTTTCTGAGTTTTGAAATTATACCTCATTTCCTTTCGGATTTCGTAGGAAGATGGGCCGTCTTTGAAGAATGGCGATCCTCGAACATTCCCCAGGCTATCCGTGACCCCAGTGGCATACAATTCGGAATTTGCCCAGTCGATCACAATCAGATCAGCTTCCAATCGCATAGTCCCATACTCAAACCATGCTTGATTATAGAGGTATATTTTATTCTCCTCGAAATCTGTGACAATACTATCTTCACCGTAATAGGTAATATCTGTGGAGATGTCACTCCTAGGCATAATTTTTGTCGAATCAGAAAGTGCGAGCGTATCTGCAGGGTTTGGAATAGTGTCCAAATTGATCAGATCTCGCGAAGGCGGCATCAACGTATCGGGAAGAGTCAACGGCTTTTCTTCAGCTCTGCGAACGGGGTCTTGTGCAGTCGCTAGCAGCGGAACAATGAATAGCCCAAAAAAGCAAAATAAAAAGAGCCTGAATCCCTGCACT
>TARA_R110002020_G_scaffold58834_5_pt1 | contig 11769 bp, 19 predicted proteins | sample TARA_R110002020 | Tara Oceans TARA_R110002020 (sample SAMEA4396489) | marine metagenome | biome: Westerlies Biome; feature: [MES] marine water layer (ENVO:01000295) within the mesopelagic zone...; material: water (ENVO:00002006), including particulate matter (ENVO:01000060) such...
GTCTAATGACGAAGCAGTTGCCCCACCTAATTGTGATTTTCTTGTAAATAAATTTTTTCCGCTAACTGATAAGGGCATTGATTACCTCCCCCAGATAATTCCACGCACCCTTACATTAGTTGACGTGGCTCTGATTACCGATATTTTTGTTCCTATATATACACTATCATCAAAATAACCTTCATCTGCGGGTACATACATTGAGCTAGTTGTTGCATCTCCATCAAACTCAATATAAGCATCACCTGTTTCTACCACTAAACTAACCTTATTACATTCTTCCATATTTCCAGCAGTTAAAACAACATCGGTAGCATCAGCACTACTTGTTGTAACTGTGAAAGTTTTGTGTTTTGTATAATTTTGAAGCAGCTCAATTTCCTGCCTCCATGGTGCTTTATCTGCCATTGGTGTCCTCCTCTGGTTCTTTAAACTTTAATAATGTAGGTTTCCCAGTTCCCAGGTATTTAGTCCGCAAATTTTCTTTACCTTGCGGAATAACAAATTTTTCTCTGTGTGCAATAGCACCTTCAGACATAAATCGTGGGCGCATTAATTCTTTTCGGTACTCTGAATTTATTTGGCGAACATAACTTAATTCATCTCTTAAAGATTTCATAGTATCATCCATATCACCAATAACTTTTTGCAAGTCTTTTACGCGGTTTTGGTTAGCGTTAGACGATGCGGTACTTTGTGAATCCTGTAATTCCAATTTATTTAACCATTCCCTTAATTTAATTTCTAAATGTGCTGCTTCATTAATCTGCACTTGTAATTCTTTTGCTTCGCCTTCCCAATAGTTCGCTGTATCTTTACTTGAACTTAATTCTAACTTTAAGTCTTGTATTATTTTACTAGCTCTTTCAGTAAAACTTTTAATTTCTTCATATTTTTCTCGAATGGATTTAAATTCTTCTTCTGCGGATATTTGTAATGAGGTTGCTTGGGTTGCTGTAGACGTTAATGCTTTGTTTTCTGCTTGTAAACTGTTAATTTGGTTATCTTTATTATTTATATCAGATTTCTGTTTAGCTGTTGTTACTTGTAAAGATTGAAAAGAGTTGTTTAAGTTCGAAAAATCCCCTTGTGCAGTTTTCATTTGTTCTGTTAATGCAGGAATTTGTTCTAATTGTGTAGCTTGATACTCTACTGTTGCATTTAAATCTGTTACTGCAGTATTTAACCGATTTACTTCGTCTTGAGCTTCGGTTGTTTTTTCTTTTTCGAACGTAAGTTTTCGAACAGCTTCATCTCGTTCTGCTTCAATAGTTCGATAATAACCTAGTTGAATATCTAATTCATTAATTTGGTCTTGATATCTGCGAATAGCAGCATCATTTTGTAATACAAACTGTGTTTGTGGTTTAATGGGTTTTGTATTTCTAGGTTTTTTTACAAAATCATTAAGCTTCATAAATTTCTTGCGCCTCCTGAGCAATAAAGGGATGCCCAGAAAACTCATTTGATTTATGTAAGCTTGTTATCCATGTAACAGGACTTTCAGCTTTTGAAACACATTGAACGCTACCTGCGGTAGTAATTGAAATATCTCCACGAATATTCATTTCAAGTTCTGCTTCTACATTAGGCCTATGACATTGCAGTTCAAAACTATTAGAACTTTTATGATAATACAAATCACCAACAGGGATATCTTTGTCTGTAGGCTCTCGGAGCAATAAAATTGGGACTAAATAAGCCCTAATAATTTTTGCTGGCTCTTGTTCTTCTACTTTAGTCTCAACTGGTTTTTTAGACACAGGTTTTTTAGAAGGTTTTGGTGTAGTCATTAGATACCTCGGCTTTTCTTAAATTTTTTTCTATGAGTTTTCATTAATATATCTAACCCAATAAATGGATTATACTCTTTATTTATATCTTGTGATAGATTAATATCAGACTCGTCTATTTTTGTTTTAATTCCAGACAATAGCCGTCTCTGTTCCGCTGGAGATAGATTTACTATTTTACTCATTATATCAGTTGGTACATTTGAGGCTAATGGATTGTTTGCTAAATCACCTAACCCAGTTAATTTACTATTAATAGTAGCTTGTTCATGAGTAGTTCTGTCGTTTCCTATACCTGGACCACCAGTTTTTCTATTTGTAGGATTAACTGCATGCGACCCGTTTAATAATTCGCCTTTTCGCCATATTCCGGACGCAATATTACCACTTCTGTATTTAACAAGTCCTGGCCCATGCGGAGCGCGAATGTAGTTTAAATTTGTTTCACCACTATCAATATCTTCTTGCAACGGAAAAAGGTCTGTTTGACCATAGTATGTATATTCGTTGTATTTACCACGATTAATAACTAATGGATTTTGACTATTTTCTCTAGCTTCTTTAATTCCTATTCTAAAAGCATCTAAATCTTTTTCATTTTGTGCTCGTTGCGGAATTTTATAGGTTTCATAATCTAAATTTTTTTCTGCTTCTTGTCTGCGTTTTCGTCCTTCTCCTTGTTCGTGAACTAACGTTTGACCTTCAACAGCTTTTGTGTGTTGGTCTTTTGAGTTATGACCTAATTTATCTGGTACCCAATACGCAGCTCCATGTGGTGTTTCATATGTTTTTACACCTTTAGGTGGTGGGTAGGAAGAAGCATACACTGCACCTTGAGGTAAATTACGAATATGAGTATTATAATGGTTTGCAAAAGGCGCGGAACCAATCTCATGACGTGTATGATTATACGTATGATTTTCTTGATTATTTTCTAATCTAGACCCAAATTTTCCGCTATTAAATGAATAAGTTGCATTTTGTAATTTGCTAACATTATCAACGTGAGTTTTTTTAGCATTACGTAATTCTTGTGGAGTTGCTGCAGCTTCCATGCCACGCTTACTTTTATGTACATTCCAAAATGCATCAACAACAGCTTGATATCTGTCATTATGAGCCCCTGCAATGTGCCCTGGTTTAATTAAATGAGGATTTTTTTGTAGATTGTAATGTTCGACACGTTGAGCTTGTATTGCATCTGGATGAAAAGCTGCTTTTGAATAGGCGGCAAACTCCTTAGCCTCGTTTGTGTCCTTTAATAAAAAATAGTACTCTTCCATTGCAATCTGGTCAGTACTTTTTCTAACTCTGCCGTTGCGACGATTTTCTAGGGATGTGTGACGTTTAACTCTCTCAATCAAGTCTTGACGTCGGTCTTTTGCGGCTTCTCGGCCTCTAATACTTCGACGATTAAAACGTTCATGACCTTTGCCATGTCCGCCTATTGAACGTGACCCTTGCGTACCTGGACCACTTCCTCTAACTCGTTTTTTTCCACCACGAGCTGCAACGGTATTTGCCATATTTTCAGGTTTTACCCATCTATGAGAAGTAGGGTCAAATCTAGCGCCCTGAAAAGGTGGAACGGATAATCGTTGACTTCCTATTGCGTACTTAACCAAAGTGGCTTGTACAGCGTTTTCTACTGGAATTTTTCTAAAATATGTATCGTTTTTTTCAGTTTGCATATACGGACCCATTTTACGTAGTCCTGTCCGTCTAGAACTTCGAGTTTTTTGTCTCATAGATTGTTGAACTTGTCGTTCAAATTCGCGTTGTTGTGCTGCAGTTGGGTCGCCTAAGCCACGAGAAACTGTATCACTAAACCACCAACCGGCTAACCATGCAGCAGCTTTGTCAGAAATTTTTTGTATTTTTTTATCTACCATACTCGTTTAACCGTTCCATGGATTTCTTGAAATGCCATCGGCAATTTTAGCTGCTAAAGCTTTACGGGCATCAACATCATCACCGGCGGCAGCAAGCTCTTCTGCATACATTTCTCTTGTCCGTTGTAACCCAGGACTAGCAGGTTTGCTATTAGGTCCTCCTACAATTGCCCACGCAATTGCCCAAGGATTTCTAGCTTTTTGGGCTTTAAAAAATAATTGCAATTCGTCATATTTAGTCAAGGTCGTCACCTTAATAGTTATGTTATTTTATTATACTTGGTTCTTTAGATTTTTCTAAAGCTATTTGATTTAGTTCTAATTGGCTATGAAGTAATTCTAAGGCAGACACAAAATCACCTTTACCTATAAATATTTTCCAGGATTCTTGTAGTCCTCTGCTTAATGCTCCGACATCAAATCTTCCCTTTGCAGAAAAAGTATTAGGTCTAGTTGGTGCAGCAGTTTCTATACGTTGGCGTACATTTAATGTTTCTTTTCGTCCTTTAGGTAGATATTGTTCCATCCCGGTTCCATAGGCAAATCCAGTTTTATCATATAAATTTGCGTGATGTTTAATTCGGCCAGGTTTTGGTAAAACTTTGCCTGGATTTTGCGCTTCTGCTTGATTTAACCGCCGTCCTAAAGCATGTGAAGCAATATCATGATTGTTTACTACTGGTTTATTAAAATTAACTCCACCAACTCGATGTAACTTACCATTAGCAGCAGCAAAAAATTCGTGGGAATTAGACCCATCAGGATGCAACGCAAATGCTTTTCCGTCAAAATTAGTTTTTGCTCCGTGAATTATTGCGCCTCTTGCTCGATTATTATTTTTACGTGCTCGTGTGGCAATATCTTCATGTAATTTTTTTACATCTTCTCGTAAATGCCAATGATGAGTTTCAGGACTCCATTCATATCCTTGTGCCATTAATTCTTTAGCTTTTTCAGGGTCTGGTGGTTGATTAGAGGTATGGCTTTCATCATTGTCTAACCATTTATCTGTGGGTATCCCCAAACTTTGTAATTGTTTTATTCCAGCTTGTCGTTGTTCATCATTTCCATGTTGAATATTATGTAATGCTTCTTGTTGGGCAAAACTTTCTTGATTTGTGCCCCAAGCATGCCAACTATTATGAGGGAGCTCAGACGGTTCTGATAATCCATGTAAATGGATGTCGTCCGTTGTTTGTCCTTGTGCAGTCATATTTTCATAATAAGCGCTTTTTAAATGATGCGGATTACTGATAATACTATCTAAACTTTTTCGATGTTTTTCCCGTTGTAAGTGCTCCCCATGTTTTTCATCTATGAATTCAGATGACTGTGCTTTTGCAGCACCATGTTCATCATACTCACGTTCAATTAAATAGGCATCAGCACCATTTTCAATTGCTTCACGGATTGCATTTTTATATTTTTCTTGTGTTTCAGGTAGCATCTGGCTTTGCTCGCCAAGCTTGTGTTGTTCACCATGCGCACGTAAAAGTCTAAGATAATGTGTAGCTAAATCAGGGTGCATTTTTTTCCCTGTATTTTTTTCATAGTTCCCTACAAAACCTTCAGTAACGGGTAATTGTTGGGCACGACCGCTAATATATTTTTGTTGTTCTTCATTTTGTTTTTCTTGTTCTTTGTTTTGGTCTTTTTGTTCATCTTCTCGTTGACTGGCTAAATCTTTAAGTCCAGCTAAAACTATTGCGTGTTGGTCAGGGTCAACATTCTGAAATTGGGGGTCATTTGGGTCAAGCCCCATCGATTCAATTTGTTGTTTAAATTCTGCTTCTTTTGCGGGTTGTTCTATTGCAGGTTTAACAATATAGTCTCGATATAATCTATTAATTTCATTTTCATCATTTTGAATATCTGCGGCAACAGTTTGTGCGCCTGGATTAGTCTGCCAATTTTCGCTAAATAATTTTGTCATAACAGCGTTAAATTTTTCAGATGAATTTAAACTACGAATAGGGGCATTGTCGCTTTCTGGAAGAGTTAATTGACTGTTTTCTTCTGGCTCATTACCGGTACCTAATTGAGTTGTTTCTTCACCTTCGTCAATAATTGCATCAGCTTGTGGGTCTTCTGGTGTTTCGCTTGGCTCAGTTTCGGGAATAGGGGTTCCGTCTGTAAATGCTCCCCTAAAAGTGGTTCCATCCCCGTATGACATGGAACCTTGGCCATGTGGTACACCATTGCGTACCTCGCCAACATAGCTACTGTTACCGGCCTCATTGTTTTCAGGCGCGTACTCAAATAAACCTGTCCCATTCGGAACATCATCTTTCCAATCCCCAGAATATGAAGCACCATCAGCATATATTTGTTGGGCTTTAAGGTTTCCATATGTATGTCGTTTTCCGTCTAGCCAATAACCAGAGTACCCATCGCCATTTGCGAATTTCATGGTACCTCTTCCCTCTGGTTTACCATCACGTAAAAACCCACTATATCTATTACCGCTGCCTTCTGGATATTCATGATTTTCTACACGATTAAAATCATCATTAGTATCATCTGCATCTGTTGGTTTAGGTGGTGGGGTTTGTTTATATAAATGATTCATTAAAGCTTTTAACGGAGTATCTGCTTTCATAGGTTCAGTTGCTAGTGCTAGCGCTCTAACATTATTCATATATTGACGTGCTCGATACTCTGCTTCAATTTTTGCAGCTTCTTCACGAGTTTGATTTGGGCTAACATCCAAATTTGGGTCTTCTAATAATTGTTCGTATATTTCTTGTACCGATGCCATACAGCCTCAATAAGATAAAATGCTTAATTTATTATACTAGGAATTACCATTTTACTTTGTTTGCCCAGTAAGCTGCAGACATTTTGCCTCGTTTAATATTTTTAGCATGTCTAGCTTTAAAAGAAGCTCTTCGGGCTTTGTCAGCTTTAGTATCGCTTTTAGAGGCTTTACCCTCTCCGCTAACACCTTGTTGCCCAAAGCGAATTAATTTAATTGTTTCGCCTTTTTTGGCTAGTACCGCATGTGATTTTGTAGGATGACTGGGAGTTCGTTTAGGTTTGTTATATCCTCTAAACGTTTCATCACCTCTTGTAACTTCTTTTTGAATAATACCTTTAAAAATATCTACTGCATAATCTAAATATGACATTTATGCTAAAACCTTCCATTTTCGATTTTCGTATAACTCTGTATCAATAATTTCTAAGAAAAAATTGCAGTCTGCTTTTTCTGATTTACTATGTTTTGTACAATTAGCTGCATGTTCTTGGGCTTCATAAACCATATCTCGTGCTTGAGCAGGAGTCATGTCGTCACCATTAATTTCAATTGCGTGTACAATTCTTCGCTCTATCCAAATTTTATATCTTTTCTTTGCCATAGTACCCCTCACTATAGTATTAAATATTATATATATATTATATTAAACATTATTATATATATATTAATTATACTATCATAAAAAAATAAGTATAATAAAGTTAAATTTGTTTTAGTATAATATATATTATATACTATAATTAAAAGTATTAAGGATTTAAATTATTATGCAGTTAGTAGACGAGAGTATTTGGGAATTATTTATAGATTATGCCAATCATTTAAGTGCTAATGGTGTAGAAAGTGGAATAGATGTTTATGGGACAGAACAGAGAACTAGTTTAGCAGCTTCTTTAACTATTGCCCATTACTTAAAACAATTGACCGAAACAACCAAAGCTAACATGGCCCAAAACGCAGCATTTCAACGAGCTAATAAATATACAGTGAGTTCTTAAATATATGAGATATAAATATTCATGCAAAAGCTGTAAGTTAACAGATATTAGAAAATTTGTTTATTCTGAAACTACTAATATTCCCATATGTTTGGGCTGCGGGGAAGATTTAAAACGTGAATTTATGCAACCCCCACAATCATGGATGGAACAACAAAGAAATATAACATAAAGGAGATATCATGGAATCGGACATGACAACAGATTCATTTTTTAACATTCATTGTGGAAATGAAGTTGTTAGTAATTGTTGTAATGCTTCCGAACATAAATGGTTTCCTTTAATGTGCTCTGATTGTGGCGATTTTAGTGATTTTGTGTGTGTAGACTGCAAAGAAATAATTTATGCTTTAACAGATACTTTTGATACAGAAAAAAAATTTACTTCGTAGAGTTTTGTTTTCTGGAATCATTCCATAACCGTGCTTCTTCTGATAAAAAATCTTCCGCTTCTACAAATTTAAACCTATCAGGTTTTTCTTCCGGCAGGGTTTCCGGAAAATATTTATTCAAAAACTTCTGCAGATTTTTAATTTTTTTAAGTGCTTGTTTTTCTTTATTTGTATTAAACATAGGCCTATGATATATTATACTCACTTTGCATACAACTATGAGTAAAAATGGATAAATTAGATTGGCTAGCCGAACAAGATGAAAACATTCTCACTGCTGATGGTTTTGAGGATGCCTTAATTGGAACCAGCGAACGAGCTGGGGGCCAACCTACAATTGCTATGTATGATACAGATAAATGTTTAGCAATTTTACGAGAAAGAGACGGAATGACAGAAGAAGATGCCGAAGAATATTTTTATTTTAATGTTGTAGGGGCGTGGGTAGGGGAATACACGCCTTGTTTTGTAACTTTGTATAAGGAGAATTAAATGTATACCTATAGAGTGAAATCTATAAACCGTATTATTGACGGCGATACAATTGACGTAACTATTGATTTAGGATTTAGTATTAATATTAACCAACGCATTAGAGTAGCCGGAATAGATAGTCCGGAAAAACGAACAAGGAACATCGCTGAAAAGGCTTTAGGGCTAGATGCTACTGAATGGATGACTAAGCACCTAGAAAACGCTCCAGACTTGATTATAAAGACTGCAGTAGAAGGGAGTATGGGAAAATACGGACGTGTATTAGGGTGGCTATATATAGATGATAGCCAAATTAGTTTAAATGAACAAATGATAGAAGAGGGCTTTGCCTGGAAATATGAAGGAGGAACTAAACAAAAAGATTTACAGCATCTAATAAATATTAGAAAATCCCAAGGAACTTATTAAAATAGAAGGTATTAATGGTAAAAATTCTAGAAGCAGAATCTATAGTAGCAAGTAGACCAGATAGACTAAAAGAACCAACGCAAGATGAAAGACCGGAACCTAGAGACTATTCATATCGAGATGATGGATGCGAAATATCAGCTAAATGTCTAGAATGCCCGTTACCAAAATGCAGGCATGACGACCCAATTTTTTATAATGTGTACAGCAATATAGCAAAACACGGATTTTTAATATTTGATTTAATGTATAGCCAAGCATCTGTAAAATCTTTATCAAAGCAATACAACATAACCGAAAGACAAATTTTTAGAATTAGAAAAAGATTAACTGATAATGAAATTAATTTTGATTATTTAGAAATTTTTGTTAATGCACGAAAAGAAGCTATTAAAAAAGGATTGTTACATCCTAATGCTTCTTCTAAAAAACGCCCGTCTAACTAAAGGGCGCAGCCCGTTTTTAGTAGCTCTACTTTGCCTCTTTTTCAAAGTGTGGGTTCCCCACGAACGGCAAAGCCGTAAATTTCTAGTATAATAATACATAACTAATGGAGGTTTGCATGGGTAAAATAGACTGGTACTGTAGAGAATGTGATTATGCATTTAGAGCTTATATAGGGAAATGTATCCATTGCAATAAACACATAAGACCGGTAGACTATTCAAAGCTTAAGAAGGAGTCAGAGCAACTATCGTTTTTTAACGATGATATTCACACTCATATCTAGGAGCTTTATATAAAATGAACTATGATTTCGATACGGTCGAATCGTGTGGGTTGGTGGTGTTTAGGGGAAATTCCGTATTACTTATCAAGCGTGAAGATAAATGGGACTTACCAAAAGGCAAACATGAAGAAGGGGAATCATATAGACAAACAGCCTTACGAGAAACTGATGAAGAAACAGGGCTGTTAGCAAACACTATAGAAATATCCAGTGATTTGATTCCGACACAGCATTTTACGAAGTATGAACTAAAACATCAATTAAAAACTACATACTGGTTTTTGGCTAAATATAAAGGACCAGATGACCATGTATTATTTCCTCAAGAAGACGAAGGCATTACAGATGTACAATGGGTTTCTCTGAGTATAATTAATCAGTATATTCCAGAAATGCGTGGTTATGCTCGTTATATATTGGAATTTACATTAAAACTACTTCGAATAGAACAAAAACGACTAAAAGAGAAACTTCGGTGGGGAGATTGCTAACGTGCGGAAATACATACTTACACAGAAACAAATAAAAAATCGTGAGGTAAGGAAAACTCTTATCATATCGGTAGCATTTATGTGCTTTCACTTAGTAGAAGACTTCCTATGGGTAACACTGGGGCGCTTTACAACTCTATCTTTGCCTATCATTATTACGGCTATTGTAATTATGGGCTTATTTGGCGGGTTGTTTTTTAGGCTTCCTGGTGTTAAGAAGTTTCTTGGGTCATAACAATGAAGATACAAATAGTCGCTATTACTGTGGGCTTACTTTTAACGGCCTCTATGGCTTTATCTATAGTTGGTACCGTCTATAGTCCTACAGGCACCTCTACTGGCAAATATGAGCGATTAAACGGTAGTTCTATATATGAGTCAGGCTTTCTATTCGTCTGTCCTTTTCACTAAAAAGCAAAGTACCCAACTTGTTACTGCTGGGCACTTCTATTCAAACGGTTTTATCAGAATCTTCACATGCTCTCGTCAAAATCCGTCAGGAGACGACAAATACCAAGAGACAAATCAACGCGATAATTTCGCAATGAGTAACAACATGAATCCGATTGAATTGCTCTTATTATATCATAATTAGGTAAACAAAACAAATCTTGCGCTAGCCAACGTTTTTTGGTATTCTACTAGCGTTATATCAGAAATGTGTTTTGAGGGATGCGCCTTTCTGGTCTAGTATTGGAAGCTTGAACACGTGTTTTTGTCTTATACAACAAAACTCATGGGTTTTCCTCCCACTGTTTGGGCTTCCTCCTTGAAGGATATTATGGTTTCATATAATAACAACTTTAAATATGACTTACAGTTTGGGCAAATTCGTGAACAACGAATTGCAGACATGCTTTTGAATCACCAGATTGAAGTTAAGACCGAACGTGGTAAGTGGGTTCAGACTGGCAACATTGCTATTGAAGTCGAATGCAGGGGCAAACCTTCCGGGATTGCAACTACGCAGGCAACATACTGGATGCATATCCTTGAGATTAATGACGAGGACTACTGTTCACTTCTTTTCCGCACCGATGTCCTTAAACAGGCTATAAAGGCTACTACAAACAAGCGAATTGTCATGGGTGGTGACGATAACCTGTCCAAGATGGTCCTAGTACCTATTACAGAGCTATTTGAGATAGCTGCTAAGTCCTTTGCTTAAACTAGGGATTATTCTTTCCGTTTTTTTCCTCGTTCACTTACTGGAAGATGGTCTGTGGTTCATAGTGGGCACTGTCACACCACTCTCGTATCCTATGACTATTGCTGCTACGAACTGTAACTTCTATCTAGAGCTACTTGACATACTCATATTCGGACTGTTATTCCTATTTGCTCTTAAACATCCTAAAATCAAGCGGTTTTTCCTAGATTAGCTACGGTATTTATAATCTATTTATAATTATATTTTATTCGTAGCTACGGAATTTCAGATTTTTTGTTTTCTGAGAATATAGGGATGTTATTGGATAGGGGTCCCATGTGAAAATTACCAGAACCGGGGGGTACGTAGTTCGGCTCTGTAGGAAATAAGACCCGACTAAAAGTTTTTCGACTTTTTCTGTGGCTGTCAGCCTTATTTATTTCATATAAATATTATACCCTAAATCCTGAGTGTGGGTCAGCTATAAGAAACGGAGGTCACCTATAGCCGCCCACAGAAAAGGGGCTATTCTTCGCCGATTACATACATCTCATAAGCTATAATCTGCGCTTCGGCTCCGCCTTCTTGTTCGGCGGCAAAATTATCTGCGCATGTTGTATGAGCATCTACCCAGCTGTATTCGATTATGGCGCCGTTGGTGT
>TARA_R110002020_G_scaffold56074_35_pt1 | contig 11768 bp, 9 predicted proteins | sample TARA_R110002020 | Tara Oceans TARA_R110002020 (sample SAMEA4396489) | marine metagenome | biome: Westerlies Biome; feature: [MES] marine water layer (ENVO:01000295) within the mesopelagic zone...; material: water (ENVO:00002006), including particulate matter (ENVO:01000060) such...
AGACCTGCTCGACCACGAGATCGAAGCGGGTCTCGTACTCGCTCAGCGCGAGGCGGACAAAACGGCAGGACGGGGAAAAGGGATGATGATAGACCGTGAACATCTCGCGCGTCGCGCCTGGGGAGGGAACTTGGAATTACCGGCTGTCCCAAGTGCGGAAAAGCGGTGGAGGAAAATCGTTCGGATCTAACAGGTTAACAGGCCGTTCACGCGCCCTGGCGAGGTTCGGCCATCGGTCGGGCACGCGGATCGAATACCGTTGACGTGGCGAGGATGGGGCACGCGTCCGACAAGGTGAGCATGGGCGCACGATTCCCCCCTGTTTTCTTGCACGTGACCATCTCTGGACAGACTTAGAAGCGGAGCCCTCATGGAGGCAGATACGATCGTCAGCGCCGTGATCCTCGGTTTGGTCGAGGGTCTCACGGAGTTCATACCTGTCTCGTCGACCGGGCACATCCTGCTCCTCGGCCACTTTCTGGGCTTCGAGAGCAACGGCAAGACGTTCGAGGTGCTGATCCAGCTGGGAGCGATCCTGGCGATCCTTTCGGTCTATTTCACCCGCTTGTGGCACATGGTGGTCGCCTTTCCAACGGATCCGAAGGCCCGTCGGTTCCTCATCGGCATCGTTCTCGCCTTTCTGCCGGCCGCCTTCGCCGGCGTGCTGCTGCATTCCTACATCAAGGCGGTGCTGTTCGAATCGCCGACGCTGATCTGCATCATGCTGATCGTCGGCGGCTTCATCCTGCTGCTGCTCGACCGGATGACGCTGAAGCCGCGCTACACCGACGCCTATTCCTATCCGCTGTGGCTGGCGCTGGCGATCGGCTGCTTCCAGACGCTGGCGCTGGTGCCCGGCGTGTCGCGGTCCGGCGCGACCATCGGCGGGGCGCTGCTGCTCGGCACCGACAAGCGCTCGGCGGCGGAGTTCTCGTTCTTCCTGGCGCTGCCGACCATGGCCGGCGCCTTCACCTACGATCTCTACAAGAACCGCAGCTTCCTTTCGGTCGACGACGCGCTGATCATCGGCATCGGCTTCGTCGCCGCCTTCATCGCCGCGGTGATCGTCGTCCGCTCGCTGCTGACCTTCGTCACCCGCCACGGCTTCGCGCCGTTCGCCTACTGGCGGATCGTCGTCGGCTCGGTCGGGCTGCTGGCGCTGTTTCTGACGGCGCCGGCCACCGCCACCCGCGCGGTCCTGCCGCCGCGCGACGCCGGTCCGCTGCCCGAGGCCTACGCCCCCTCGCTCCCCGCCCCGCCGAGCGCCGGCCCGATCATCGTGCCCGCGCCCCAGAACGCCAGCGACGGAGCGCTGCGCGCCATCGTCCCCTCCCCGGATGCGGCGCGCGACGCCAGCAGCGCCGCCGCCGCCCCGACCGGCGCACCGCGTTTCAGCGAAAGCGCGTTCGATCGCCGGTTCCAGGAACCGCCCCAGATCGAGCTGAAGCCGGCTGCCCCGGCAGCGTCAGGCCCGGCGCCGGCCGCCGCGTTGCCGCCGCTGCCGAAGACCAATCCGCCGCTGCCGCCCCGCAAGCCCTGAGGTCCGATGGCCGGCGGTCAGCTGTGCTGCTGGCGGCTGAACTCGCCGGTCGGCCGGAAGCGCCACAGGTAGGTCGGCAGCACCGCGGCCATGGTGTCCGGCGCGATGCCGAGGCCGGCGAAGGTCCGGCCGCTCGCCTCGGCGGCGGCCGACACCACGTTGTCCACCTTCAGGAGCTTCACCTGGTCGGTGGTTAGCGGCGGCTTCGGCAGCACGCTCATCAGCTTCGCCTGGAGGGTCGCCAGGCCGAACGGGATGGCCACGATGGGCTTTGTCGGCCGGTCGATCTCGTCGAGCATCAGCTGGATCAGCTCGCGGAAGGTGCGCACCTGCGGCCCGCCGAGCTCGTAGATGGCGCCCGGGGTGGCCGCGCCCTCCACCGCCCGCGCCACCGCCTCGGCGACGTCGCCGACGAAGGCGGGCTGGAAACGGGTGTCGGGACCGACCACGGGAACCACCGGCGACAGCCGGGCGATCTCGGCGAATCGGTTGAAGAAGTCGTCCTCGGGACCGAACAGGATCGACGGCCGCAGGATCACCGAGGCCGGCAGCGCCTCCAGCACGGCGGCCTCGCCCTCGGCCTTGGAGCGGGCATAGGCCGATTCGGACCCGGCGTCGGCGCCGATCGCCGAGATCTGCACGATGCGGTCGAGGCCATGCTCGCGGGCCGAATCGGCGATCTGGCCGGCGCCGTAGGCCTGGACCGCGTCGAACGACTGGCGCCCGGAGGCGGCGAGGATGCCGACGAGGTTCACGACCGCGTCGGCGCCATGGATGGCGGCGTCGATGGACTCGCGATAGCGCACGTTGGCCTGGACCGGCTTGATCTGGCCGACCGCGCCGAGCGGCTGCAAATGGCCGGCGAGATCCGGGCGGCGGACGGCGACGCGGATGCGCCAGCCGCGCTGCGCCAGCTGGCGGACCACGTAACGGCCGAGGAATCCGGCTCCGCCGAAGACCGTCACCAGCTTGTCGCTACGGATCTCGTTCATCGCTCACATCTCCTCGCGCCGGTCGCGGCCGTTCCCCGCATCGCTTCGCTTTCGGCCCCTTCTCTAGAGCGTTTCACGCCTGGTTGGAACCGGTCTGAAAGCGGCATTTTGCGCCGCCCGGTGCCTGTTGTGGCGCCGCGGCGCATCCCGGGGCGCCGCGCCGCTGCGAAAGCGCGCGGACGCCGACGCCGCATCCGCCGCTTCCGTTCAGATGGCGCACGTCGCGGCCGCGACCAGGGGCGGGCCCGGCTTCGCCGTCGCAGCGAGCGCCGGCGTCAGGGGCGCCGGCGGGGCCCCGTCGCGGCATGATCCGTGGGTAAAATCCCCCAACCGGCAAAAGCCGCTTGTGACAGATTGACATCGCCCGGCCGGCGCCGTAGGTGGAGGGCCGCACCAGCCCAGGTGGCGGAATTGGTAGACGCGCACGGTTCAGGTCCGTGTGCCGCAAGGCGTGGAGGTTCGAGTCCTCTCCTGGGCACCATTTCACTGTCTCGCACAGTCCGAAATGAACCAAGAAGCCCGGATTTCCGGGCTTTTTTGTTGTCTGAAGGTCCGGCAGCGTCCAGCGGCGTATGTTGGCATCCGGCAATAGCGTTGGTAGATTCGTTGGTATCCGCTCTAAATCGCTCCCTCATCGAGGGTCCGATACCAACAAACGGATCGACCGGTGCCACTCTCCGACGTTCAGATTCGCGCGCTCAAGCCGGCCGACCGGCCGAAGAAGCATAGCGATGGCGGTGGCTTGCATCTGTTGGTGCAGCCGACCGGCTCGAAGCTATGGCGGCTCGCCTACCGTTTCGGCGGCAAGCAGAAGCTCCTGGCGTTTGGGGCCTATCCGGCGGTTACGCTTGCCGAAGCGCGCGCCAAACGCGAGGAAGCGAAGGCCCTTCTAAAGCTGAGCGTCGACCCTTCGGAGAAATCGAAGCTCGACCGCATTGCGCTGACGGCTTCCCGAGCGACGACGTTTCAGGCGATCGCCGAGGAACTGCTTGCCAAGGCCGAACGGGAAGGCAAGGCCGAGGCGACCCTGAAGAAGAAGCGTTGGCTGCTTGGCTTGGCGGAAGCCGACATTGGCGCGCGACCCATCGGCGAAATCAGCGCGGCCGAGATCCTGGCCCCCCTTCGCCGCGTCGAAGCCGACGGCAATTATGAAACCGCGCGCCGCCTTCGCGCCGTCATTGGTCAGGTGTTCCGGTTCGCAATCGCCACCGCACGAGCCGAGAACGACCCAACATTCGGCCTTCGCGGGGCGTTGATCACGCCAAAGGTGACGCATCGCGCCGCCCTAACGGACTGGACGGCCTTCCACGACCTCGTTCGGGCCATCCAAGGCTACGACGGGTCGCCTGACACCCGCGACGCGCTGATCCTGTTGGCCTTGCTCTATCCGCGCCCCGGAGAGCTGCGCCAAGCCGAATGGCACGAATTCGACCTGGAAAAGCGTATTTGGACGATACCCGCGAGCCGGGCGAAGATGCGGCGTGAGCATCGCAAGCCGCTTTCCGGGCTTGCCATGGATATCCTGAAAGGCATCCATGAGCGGTCCGGCAGGGGACGACTTGTCTTTCCGGCAATTCACACGACCCTCCGCCCTATGAGCGAAAACACCATGAATGCCGCGCTTCGGAGAATGGGGTTCACCAAGGAGGAAATGACATCGCACGGGTTCCGCGCTTCGGCTTCGTCGCTCCTGAATGAAAGCAACCTCTGGCACGCCGATGCAATTGAAGCGGAGCTTGGTCATGTCGGCGCGGATGAAGTGCGTCGCGCCTACCACCGGGCGGCATATTGGGACGAGCGCGTGCGGATGGCCGAATGGTGGGCAGACCAACTCAGGACGGCCCGATCATAATGTCGGGCAACGCTTCCCTTTGGATGCACGTCGACGCCTTCACAGTGAACCAAGCGGCCGCGCTTTGGTGCAATGTGGATCCGGCGCAAATGGCGTCCATAGCCTTCACACCGCCATCGGAGGTCGAGGCTGTCCGGCAGATGCTGACGGCCGCGATCATGCAGGGCGCTCTGCCTGCCGACACGAGCGTTAGCGCGTTCAAAATAATTGGTGACTATTCGAAAGCGGTGGTGACCCGACAGGACCTCGAAGCGTTCGCACGAAACAAGGGCCTCTACCCGCCCTTCCTTTTCGACACGTTGGCGCCTTTCACTGAAACCGGCGGCAGCCAAACAGGACCATTGCCCACCGCTTCCAGCATCGATACCGGTTTGCGCGCCGCCCCCATTCCGGACCCCATCGCCAAGGGCAAGGGAGGGCGCCCACAAGAATATGACTGGGATTCCTTCACGTCCGAAATCGTCCGACGCGCCAACAGCCCCGACGGGCTTCCCGAACGACAGGCGGACTTGATTCGAGATATGCTTCAGTGGTTCCGCGACACCTTCGACATGGAACCAGCTGAAAGTTCCGTCAAAGCTCGAATCTCCAAGATCTACCGCTACTTGGGCGAGGCCAAAAACCCTTCGCCGTAAGTTTCTGACCTTTCCGGCTTCTTCGAGTCGGCCGACGTCAGAAAACCGCATCCGTCATCAACGGACGGAGGCGAACCATGCCGCACGAAACCTCATTCCCGCATACCGGCTTCCTTCGGCTGCGCTCAATCCTGGCGCCCGCCGGCCCAATTCCCGTTTCCAAATCCACTTGGTGGGCTGGCGTCAAAGACGGTCGCTTTCCGAAGCCGGTCAAGCTCGGCAGCCGCATCACGGTTTGGCGCGCTGAAGACATTCGGGCCTTGATCGAAAACGGGCCGCTCTGATCGTGGCCCGGCGCCCCAATGTGCGAGCCGTCAAGAAGCATCGCAGCTATACGGTGGACGAAGCGGCGCGAACCCTGATCGTCGCCAAAGGCACTGTTCGGCGATGGCTGAAGACTGGCTTGCTGGCTCTGACCGAGCAGCGACCGGCCCTGATCCTCGGACACGATCTCATTGCGTTCCTCGACGCCCGGAAGCGCGATAGGAAACCCTGTCAGCTTCAGCAAGCCTATTGCTTCGCGTGCCGCGCGCCGCGCGACCCGGCCTTCAACGAGGTGGAATTCACACCGCGCAGCAATGCTGCCGGCATGATGCAGGCGCTTTGCTCGGACTGCGCGACCGTCATGCACAAGCGCGTTTCGGCGGCTCGCCTGGCGGAGCTTCGGGCGAAAGTGACAGTAACGATCAGACAGGCCCCTGTACGCATAAGCGAGAGCGCTCAACCCTGTCCGATTGATCACTTGAAGAAAGCACGGTGAACCCATGCGAAAGCACCACCCGAAGAACGAGCGGACCAAGCGGGCCTATGCGGTCTATCTTGAAGAGGCGAAGCGGATGGCACCGGCGAGCGTCGACCAGGCGCTTGCTGCCATTGCGGCCTTCGAGGCATCAACCGGCTGGCGCGACTTCGCTCGCTTTCACATCGAGCAGGCCCGGAGGTTCAAGCGGCAGCTTGAAGACGATGTGAACCCCAAAACCGGCAAGCCGCTCTCAAAAGCCACGACCTATTCCCGCCTCAAGGCGGTGGGTCGGTTCATCCATTGGCTTGCCGGCCAGCCGGGCTACAAATCGAAGATCCGCTACAGCGACGCCGACTACTTCAACCCGTCTGCCCGCGACGCCCGTATTGCCACCGCGCGCCGCGAGCAGAAGGCGCCGAGCCCGGATCAGGTGAAGCACGTCCTGGCGACGATGCCGCACGCAACGGATATTGAGAAGCGCAACCGCGCGCTGGTCGCCCTCATTCTATTGACCGGCGCGCGCGCCGATGCAGTGGCTTCGCTTTCGATCAAGCACCTAGACCTTGACCGGCGACGCCTCGACCAGGACGCACGAGGCGTGCGAACCAAGAACCGGAAGACCTTTCCGACCTGGTTCTTTCCGGTTGGCGACGAGGTCGAGGCGATCGTTGCCGATTGGCACGCGCACCTCACGCAAACGCCTCTCTTCGGACCTGACGATCCACTGTTTCCAGCGACTGAGAGAGGCCTCGTCAACGGGAGGTTCGCGGCAACCGGCCTCAGTCGCCGACATTGGTCCAACGCCGACCCGATCCGGCGCGTCTTTAGGGAGGCTTTCGAGCGCGCCGGGCTCTCCTACTTTAATCCGCATTGCCTGCGGACGACGCTGACCAGGCTCGGCGAATCGGCCTGCCCGACGCCGGAAATGTTCAAGGCCTGGAGCCAGAACCTTGGGCACGAAAACGTGCTGACGACCTTCACCAGCTACGGCGCCGTCTCACACCATCGGCAGGAAGAGATATTGAATCAGCTTCGAGCGAATGGATCAGACGGCATGAAGACCGACCAAACCAGCTTGGATCTGGAGATTGTCGCAAAAGCTCTCGACGTTCTCCGTCGGTCCGCCGAAGGAAACTCAAATCAGCCATGACCGGTTATCGGTTGCCCGGCAGGCCGTTCGCTGATTCTGTAGGCGAGAGGCATCGACCGGAACGGAGCGGGGCGCGTGACCGAGCTGAATTTCAAGGGCAAGGAATTTGTCTACAACCATCACTTGGCGGTTCCCTTCCGCCCGCTGGTGCCGCACGCGGGCAAGGGCATCGGGCCGGTCTCGCTCGACGGCAATCTAATTATCCACGGCGACAACCTGCACGCACTGAAGGCGCTTCTGCCGCTCTACGCTGGCAAGGTGGACTGCGTTTACATCGACCCGCCCTACAACACCGGCAAGAGCGATTGGTCATACAACGATAAAGTCAATTCGCCGATGATCCAGGAATGGCTCGATAGTAACCCGATCACCGTCGATGACACGCTTCGACATGACAAGTGGGCCTGCATGATGTGGCCGCGCCTTCAGCTATTACGTGACCTCATGAAGCCGGGGGCCGTAATATTTGCGAGCATAGACGATAGCGAGGTCGCTCTATTTAAGCACCTTCTGCACGCCACGTTCGGTGACAACAATAACAATATGAGCAATCCGCATCTCGGGACCATTGTTTGGAAGAATGCGACAGACAATAACCCGACCAATATTGCAATTGAACACGAGTATATTCATGTTTTTTGCCTAGATCGGGATGGCGTTGCACCTATCTGGAACTCGCCGTGGTCGGATCTAAAAGACTGCCTTCTCGCAAAGGAACAGGAGTTGCTGGCCATCGGCCTAAGCGATGAAGACCTTTCAGCGCGATATACGGAATGGTTCCGACTGCACAAAGCGCAGATCGGCCCCTTGCAGGAATATAATCAGATCGACCGGGGCGGGATTTTCACTGCCTCGCGAAGCGTCCACAACCCAGGCCGTGAGGGTTATCGCTGGGATTTAATGAATCCCAAGACCCGGAAGTTGGTGCCCCAACCGCTCATGGGATACCGCTTCCCTGAGCAAACTCGCGATGAATTACTTGCGCAAGACCGCATTATTTTTAGCAAATCCCCCGATCAACTTATCCGACTCAAGACTTACCTCAAGAATTACAAGGAGAAGATGCCTGGGATAATAGAAATAGACGGTCGCCGGGGCGCCAACGAGCTAAAGAAGATTTTTCCAGAATCGAAGCAAGCTTTCAAGAATCCAAAAACCTACACACTGATTGAGTGGCTTCTTTCATACACTGCTGGCCCCGATGCTGTTATTCTTGATTCATTCGCTGGTTCAGGAACGACGGCGCAGGCAGTTATGAAGCTGAATGAAAGGGATGGTGGAAATCGCAAATTTATCCTGGTCGAAATGGAGGACTATGCCGACGAACTGACGGCAGAGCGTGTACGTCGCCTTATCCGTGGCGTTCCGGCTTCAAAGGACGACGAGTATAAAACTGGCCTCGGGGGCACCTTCACCTATTGCACCCTTGGTGACGCGGTCGAGCTGGACAAGGTGTTGAGCGGCGAGACGCTGCCGCCCTACGCCGGGCTTGGCGCAGCGCTGTTCCACATGGCGACGAACCGGGCGCTCGACCCTGCCGCAATGCTCGAGGCCGACTTCTATCTTGGGGCTACCGAGGGCCAGCACGTCTGGCTGATCTACAAGCCCGATTTGGATTGGCTGAAGACGCCCGAGGCCGCACTGACCCTGTCCCGGGCCAAGGCGTTCGCCGCCACGGACCAGGACAGGCGACATCTGGTTTTCGCCCCGGCCCGCTATGTCAGCCAGAAGATGCTGGCCGAACAGAACGTCCCCGTCGAGTTTGTGCCGCTACCCTTCGCGCTCTATCGCATCGATCGGAGCTGACGGATGTTTCGCCAACTCGACTATCAAGACCGCGTGCTGAACACGCTCGACGCGTACCTCGACCTTCTGAAGGAGAAGAAGGCGCGGGCCGACAGGATCGCCGTACTTGCCGCTCAAGACCCTGACCTTGGTCTCACAATGCCCGACTTTGCCAAGGAGACGTGGGAGGCGCTGAAGGCCGAAGGCAAGCTGCCCGCCTCTCGCGCCGCCATCCCCTTTTCTGAGCGGACGGATGGCTGCAACCGGGCGGTGCCTAACGTGGTCCTGAAGGTGCCTACAGGCGGCGGCAAGACCTGGCTCGCCGTAACCGGCGTGTCCCGGATTTTGGGCCGCTATCTCGACCGCAACACCGGCTTCGTCCTTTGGATCGTTCCGAACGAGGCGATCTACACACAGACGCTCAAGCGGCTTAAGGACCGGCAGCACCCCTACCGGCAGGCGCTCGACCGCGCAGCCGCCGGGCGCGTCCGGATCATGGAAAAGACCGACCGGCTCGATGCCCGTGACGTGGAAACGAACCTCTGCGTCATGCTCCTGATGCTCCAGTCCTCGAACCGCGAGAATCAGGACTCGCTGAAGATGTTTCGAGACCGGGGCGACGTGCATGGCTTCTTCCCGCCGGAAGGCGAACAGCAGGCACACAAGGCCGCGCTGGACCGCACGCCAAACCTCTCCGCCTACAACGACATGTTCCCGATGGTGAAGGATTCCCTTGGGAATGCGCTGCGCATCATCCGCCCTGTTGTGGTGCTGGACGAGGGGCACCGGGCAATTTCCGATCTGGCCTTCAATACCCTCTACGGATTCAACCCCTGCTTCGTTCTAGAGCTGACTGCTACGCCTCAGGACGTGCAGCCGCGCGGCGGAAAAAGCCCCCGCGAAGGGCGCTATGCGAATGTGCTTGTCGAAGTGACCGGACGCGAGCTGGACCGGGAAGGCATGATCAAGATGCCGCTCAATCTCGACCCCCGGCAGGGAAACGACTGGAAGGCCACACTGAACGCGGCGCTCGCAAAGCTAAACACGCTCGATGCCGACGCGCGAAAGCTCCGGTCGGAGACCAACCGCTACATCCGCCCGATCATGCTGATCCAGGTCGAGCGCACCGGCGCTGACCAGCGCGATAGCGGTCATATCCATGCCGACGATGTGAAGGACTGGCTTCTGACCGCAGGCTTCGACGCGGCCGAAATCGCAATCAAGACGGCGGAGCAGAATGACCTGAACCAGCCCGAAAACCTGGACTTGCTGGCACCCACAAACCGCGTGCGCGCGATCATCACCAAGCAGGCGCTTCAGGAAGGTTGGGATTGCCCGTTCGCCTATGTGCTCTGCGCCCTTGCCGCGAATTCCAATCTTAAGGCCATGACCCAGCTTGTGGGACGCATTTTGCGTCAGCCCGGAGCCCTCAAGACGGAGGTGCCTACGCTGGACGAGTGCCACGTCATTACCCATCGCGCGGATACCGCAACCGTCGTCGCGGCCATCAAGGAAGGCCTTGAGAGCGACGGACTTGGCGATCTGGTTTTGCAGGTTGTTCAGGACGACACGTCAGGCGGTGGAAAGATCACCCGGAAGATCGACCGCCGGCCGGCTTTTGCTTCAACCGACATCTATCTTCCAAAGGTCATGACCATCGAAGACGGCGCCGCGCGCGAGCTGGACTATGAAACGGACGTGCTCTCGGCGATCGACTGGCGCGGCTTCGACCCCAAGGCGATTGTCGAGCGCATTCCCGAGAATGCACAGGCCGCCGAAAGCCAGCTCCAGCGCATCCGACTGACTGAGGATGGCGAAGAGCTATTTGTCGGGGAGACGGTTGCCGAGAATTCCGAAACGCTGGCCTTTGACCCTGCCTACGCGGTGCGGATGGTGTCCGATATCGTGCCCAACCCCTTCGTCGGCCGCGAGCTCGTCGGGCGTCTTCTGGACGGCCTTCGGGCGCGGGGCTTCGACGACGGGAAGCTTGGAACGCTTGCCAGCCTCATTGTCGAAGAGCTGCGCAAGGGGCTCGATGCCGCCCGACATGCTCGCGCCGAGGCGTTGTTCAAATCGGAAGTGAGCGCCGGACGCATCCAGTTCCGACTTCGCTTGGACGGTCGAAACTGGCGAATGCCATTTAGCGTAGAGACCACGGAGCCCGTGAATTCCCGCCAGCTTGTGAGCAAGACGGGTGGACCATTGGAAAAGAGCCTCTTTGCCCCCGTCTATGAGAATGAGCTGAACCGTGATGAACGCGATGTTGCCGTGTACCTGGACGGCGAGGCCGCGTTGGTTTGGTGGCACCGGAACGTTGCCCGAACGCAATACGGCATCCAGGGCTGGCGGAAAGCAAAAATATATCCGGACTTCATTTTCGCCGTGCAGCGTGAGGGAAAAGCAAATCGCGTAACGGTTCTTGAAACCAAGGGCGACCAGTTGGACAACCTGGACACCGCCTACAAGCGCGAGGTGCTGTCCTTCCTTTCCGATAACTTCCAGTGGGACACGTTCACCCCGGCAGGGGAACTTGAATTGGTGAAAGACACCGGCGAGACCGTCGAGGGCGCGCTCATTCTGATGAGTGAGTGGGAAGCCAAGCTGCCCGATTACCTCGCATAGACACGTTTTGTCGCATCTACGCGAAGGCTGGAAGGGATCAACGGAAGCAGCCAGCGGCCAGAATTGTTGGTATTTTTGTTGGTATGAATGCCAATTCACCCGAAAATATATCATCTACTTCAAATAATTAAATGGTAAATGCGACGCCTCTCCTGGGCACCAAATCCCTTTCGGGATTGTCGAGACGCACCAAAAAAGCCCGGCATCGCCGGGCTTTTTCGTATCCGCCGTCCGGTGCCCGGAAAGCCGCTGCGCCTCCCTGGCCTTGCAACGGATGGGTCCCCGACGCGTGGTGCGGGTGGCGATTCCCCGCGCCGGTCGACGCTTCCCCGCCCGGCGCCGCGCGGCCCCATCCCGGTTGGGGCCAGTGCCGCGAAACCCCAACTTCACGCACTCGATGCGGGTCGGCCACGGAGCGGCCCGCTTGCCGGCCCCGCAGCGCGAAGCGCG
>TARA_R110002020_G_scaffold183196_2_pt1 | contig 11763 bp, 15 predicted proteins | sample TARA_R110002020 | Tara Oceans TARA_R110002020 (sample SAMEA4396489) | marine metagenome | biome: Westerlies Biome; feature: [MES] marine water layer (ENVO:01000295) within the mesopelagic zone...; material: water (ENVO:00002006), including particulate matter (ENVO:01000060) such...
CCGAATTCACTGTTATATTTATCTCGAATCTCATCGATACGTTCGTACCTCGAATCTAAGTTCTTAAGGTTTCTAGAAGCGATGGTTGCCTGCATGGTTGACATGTACGCCTTGAATCCAACCTGCTTCTGCACTCTACTCCAAGAATCTTCTGCATACTCCATACCATAAAAACTCAGACTCTTCAGGTCATCAATCTTTTCTTTATTGTTGGACACGACAACACCACCATCTAAAGACGGTAGAGGTTTGGTTGGGTACATAGAGAACACCATAAGGTCATCGGATTCACATTCATTCGCAAACTGGTTTCTGTCTAGTCGTTGTGCAGAATCAACTACACCATCAGTTAGAATATAAGAATTACCAACCCAGTCAACGTCCGATGTAAATTTAATCTTCTTGCCAGCGTCAGATAAAAGATTAGGCACGACTGCCGGAATCATGGAAGGTATGGAAATAGACTCCGGGGTTTGTATGACTTTACTGTTCATTATAGAATACAAGGCATATGAAGCACTGAAAAAAGATGCAGCGTACTTCGCCCCAACATACTCACAGATCTCCTGTTCAAAATCCTTTACGATCTGGCCATGCAAGAAGTGATCAAACTCAGATGTATCGATCACATGATTATCAAATTCAAATAGGTTTATCATTTTTTCACCAAATAAATGTTATCATGTACTGAATGTATTTCATATGAATACTTTTCACACAAATCAACAAACTTGTATTTGTTATGATAATAAGCACACGTTTCAATCTCATCATAGGCAGTGTAGGTAGTGTAGTAACTTTGACTCTCTGTGAGTTTCATTCTACTAATCAACAATGAACTGGAACAAATTTTCATAATATGTTCCATAGCTTCATCACCATTAGGCATAACATCAAACAGAGCTCCGGCTAAAATCAGGTCATAATCAAGATCTTCCTCTGTCAAATCCATAACATTTTTCACATGAAAGTCTTGTGTCCTCCAAGTTCTTTTTGCTAACTCAATAGCATCCTCTGAATAATCCATACCGGTATATTTTATTTTTGGAAACTCTTTGAAGAAAACTTCAGACAAAGCTCCACATCCACAACCAATATCAAGTATAGATTCTGGTTTAAAATGTTCAATCAAAGATATACAGGCCTCCCAATGTGGAGGATATTTTGCCCTATGTTCTAGTTCTTTTAGATTAAATTCTAACTGTTTCTGAAAGACCTTTTCGTTCTTCCAAGCATTTTGTAAATCAGACACTTTTCAATGCTCCATCATAATCAATATACATTTTCTGAACGGATGGTATACCATAAACAGCACCACCCATAGTATGAACACCATATGCCCCTCGGTCGGGCCATATTCTACCATCTTCAGTGTAACCAAATTTAGAGAAATGATTGAACACAAGAGGTTGCCTCTTATCACCCCAAACAACAGAACCATCTTGATCGAAATAATCATAGACGTATAATCTGAAGTTCCAAGGCGCACCGTGGGCAATAGTTTCATCAATCACACAAACAGAGTCTCCAAACCTCGGAATAAAACCCTCAAGGTATTTCTGATCTCCACATGTCGCAAGTTCGGGATTGGTTCCCAGAATGATGGCGTCATTCCACCATTTAAGGCAACCCAATCCATCCTCATCATTCTTGAAGTACACAACCCCGACATTAAACTCACCATCTACAGAGACAGATGTGTTGTGACGATGACGGATGATACCTACACTTCGGTCACCAATCTCATCGAAGATAAGTTTGGGGTCTTGGTAAAAGAATACGTCAGAGTCGATGTAGAAAATAGAATCCAAGTTCTTTTGTTCAAGAAGGTATCTAGAAAAACCAGAGGCCAACGTCCAACAAAAAGCATTATATGGATTGTTATTTTTGTATGACTCTAACGTTAAGTACTTAGAAAGAACCTCTTCGAGTTTAATGGGGACAACTCTGGGATCATAATCTACCAGTTCATCGTAACAAGCATCATCTATACACAAGTAATATAAAATAAAATCTTCACTACTGGATTCTATTAATGATTTGATTAATGCTTTGCCGAACGTGAGATAGTTACTGTCAGATAGTGTGCAATAGTTTCTCACGAAGTCTCTCCTCTAACACATCTGTTTCAAATTTACGAGACATTCTTTCCTGAAAAATTTTACCGTCTCTGTCATAGAAACTTTCATTTCTCTTATGGAGTTCATCGGCTCTTTCATCCTCAGAAGACATCCACTGGTGTTGAATGATACAAATACCACTTACGGCCAGTTTGCCAATCATGGCACAGGCTTGAGTCTGTTCATTGTCACAGTATAGAGATTCATAATCTGGGTGGTAGACATAACCAAACGACTCGTACAACTTCCACCCAAGACACGGGAGTGTCATTAGAGTATCACTACGAAGTCCATCATTAAACTTAATAGCACCACTGTAATCCGGGAACACATCTTGGTAGTTTTCGTAAATGATATGATCATAATTTCTAACCATAGGAACCATATCATCTGAAATTAAAAGCAAAACATCACCAGATTCGTCATCTAGATTTGCGTTACAAGCTTCGATCTTTGTCTTCGAGTGTCCATAATGGTAAACAATATCAATACCAGATGACTTATGGTTTTCAATGAAAGACTTAATGTCATCATTATTCATAGTCTCATCATCTTCGTCCATCGTAATAACAAAACGAACGTCATGTTTACCAGACAAGAAATCAATGTATTTGTCTAGGAGAGGCTTAAATTTATGGGGTCTACTTCGAGTTGGAAATTTTATCACTAGTTTCATTATATTTTCCGTTTTTATTTTTTACCTATATGGTACTTGGGACATAATTCCCAATCCTGTTTATCTCTATGTGAGATAATTTTCAAGTGGTGTATTGGTACTCTTTCGTCTTCTGGATCTTTCTCTACAATATCAAGAAGACCCCATTCTTCTAACAAATCAGCAATAGTGTTTCTTCTGAAAATATCATTGTCGGAAAGGTTGGTAGGTAGTCCGTCAAGAGCAAACAGTTCTTTGAAATGAACAATATAATATTTACCACGTTTGTGTAGTATATGACAAGACTGCCATAGTTTCTTTTCTTTTTTTGACGATATACCAATTCTTGTTAGAGTCTCTCGTACCTTAAGAAAATCATCAGGTTCCTTGAGTGTAATCTCTAACAGATCATCTGGTTGTAAATCTACATAATCTTCTTCCATGATAATTCACCTTATACAAATTCGAATCATTCATGGTATTTATGCTTTTTGATTTTTTATCCACCATAATTATAGAATTCTCGGATAGACTGAAGTTGATCTTCAGTTAAAACACGAATTGACTCTTTTGCTTTTTCGTTTGAATAATTAAAATACTCTTTTACTAATTCTAAATTCTCTTCTTCTTTCTTATTTATCCACTTACTAAATCTCTTACGAGATCGAAGAGAGTGACGAAGATAATCATACTGCATCTTGTTAGAGAGGTGATTATGAAAGTTCATCATGTTTGACTGGAGGATTGTATCTGGAAAATAAGATAGACACCTATTAACAGGAAACGCAGGATACAGTTTTTCTGATCTTGCGTCATCCCCAATGACATCTTCTTTGGTGTGGTTGATCGAATTAAGATAGTCTGTAAGTTTCATTTGTCACCTGATAATATCAATAGTATTCATGTTGTCTTCAGTCCATACCTCAGACTCAGTTCGTAGTCGTCCGTCAGAAAGCAAAGAATTATATCGTTTGGTTGCCTTCTTCTTCCACCATTCTATCACATTTTGCAATTCATATCTATCGTAATTTTCTTTTTTTTGTAGTTCTTTTTCTTTACCCAACATGACATCTACCACATTTGAAAACCCGTAGTCGGACCAATATTGTCTCTTTCTGGTGGTCAGATTGTCAATAGAGTCCTCGATAAATTCAGAAAACTTCGTGCGTTCTTCGATACGTCCCTGACTCTTGAGACTGGCCTTAATCACAGACAACATCTTAGTTTGAATCTTTAGTTTTCTACTAGAAGCTTCACGATGTATAATTGGTTCTCCATCGTTTTTCATTGTATACCAATCATTCAAATCATAGAACTCTTTACCCATCATGGTCAGAAGGAATCTACTCTCTGTCTCACCAACATGACGGATGAATGGTTTCATCCCATCATACTGACTACACGATTTGATGTTACCGTACAAGGAAGTGGTTTCGAATCCACAAATTTTCACACCATACTTTTTATTAATGTATCTTCTCATATAATGAGAACAACAAATACCCGTCAAAAGTTTACCACCAAGATAATTAAATCCGAACGGTTGCGCTGGTACGATGACGAAACCCATAATGATATGTTCATTAAGTTTACTGAGATTGGGAGGACCACCCAACATATCGTTTCTGGGTTTTGAATTTATAGTAGGAGATCCAAGACGAATAAAACCAACAACAGTGTTTGTGTTCTTCTCCTTTACGAGAAATCGAATGTTCTTGCCTGGATTCTCATCAGATGGAAATGATCCAATATGAACAAACAAATCATTCCAGATACCTTTACCAGACTCAACGATCTCAAACTCCATATCCATAGGGCTCATAGTAAAGTCATGAAAGAATTCGTCTTCCACTGGGAAAAGTCGAGAGGCGGTGTTAGACAATCTCTCGACCTTTGTTTCCCGGAAGTAGTCGTCAATCCTATCGAAATCAGAATAATAACCGTACACCTTTGACAGTGCATAGTTGGTATCCTTTTCGTTAAGAATTAGTTCAGCCAATTCTGACTCCTTCTTCGGCTACTGCGAAGATTCTAAACTGGTGCATAATGGTATATCCATGCACAGTTTCATATCGATCTTTCTCAAAGAGAACTCGATCACCCTCTTCATACTGAAGTTCAACTGGATTACCGTTCTTGTGTAGTTCCGGCGGACCAATACTCACAACCTTAGCAACTCCAATTTTAGGATTACCCTTCTCTTGGTAGATGATTTCGCCTTCCGCGTTTTGCGGGGCCTCTACTAGAACGGCAACCTTACCTTTACTCGGATAAAATTTACTCATTTGAAACTACACTCCATCATAATCTCTATTAAACATGCGGTTAAATTGATTTCCAAATCAGAAACGAAAGCTGACTTGTATTGATACTCGGCAATAATAAGAATTGCCTGTGGGATACTGTGAGGACTTAGGTGTACATACAGATTATCGTAAATCTTTCTGAAAATAATCGTAGGATCATTGTCTAGGTTCTCCACAACCCACTTACGAACATTCGTGAAGTCTTTCTTTGACATCGCATCCATAAGAGACTTGATGTTAACCTCACTCAATTGGGAAAGAATTCCCTCGTCAATTGTACCAGAAACCGAGTATCTTTGCAACTCATTGAGACATCTGCGGAAGTCTGGAAAGTGTTTGATAACCAGTTCACTAAGAACCTTTTCCTTGAACGGGATTTCCTCTTTGTCCAGAATAAACTTACACCGATTAAAGAATTCACCGGCAAGATTAGGTTTCTCCTTCGAGTCAATCTTAAACTCAATGTTTGTACACCGAGAGTGGAGAGGTTCTATAATTCTATTCTTGTAGTTGCAAGTTAGAATAAACCGGCAATTGTTTGCAAACTCCTCGATAAACCCACGAAGTGCCGGTTGTGTAGACTGTGCGTTCGAGTAATCGAACTCGTCTAGAATTACAACCTTCTTGTTGTCAGATAAAGAAACAGTACTAGCAAAGTTTCGAATCTTAGTCCGTAATGTATCGATGTTTCCATCTTCCGAACAGTTAATCAGAATACTTTCACACCCAAGTTCTTCACATAAAGCACGAGCGACCGTGGTCTTTCCAACACCGGCCTTACCAGACAAGAGTAAGTTCTGCATCTCACCCGAATGAACAATGTCTGAAAAGTTTGCCTTAATTTCATTAGGAAGTACACAGTCATCGATACAGTTAGGTCGATACTTTTCGACCCACAAATAATGATTTTTCACAATCAACCCTCGTAGTTAGAGTTATTTTCCAAAGCAATCCAGTAAGTCAAATCAGTATTAGAACTGGTAAACTTACTAACCAACTTAGAACAGATTTCAACATCATAATCACCGGGGAGCATTTTCATGTTCTCGGTCTTGAAGAAGAACTCAAACGGAGATGTATCATCAGAAACTTCACCAACTCCAATAGAGTAAGTATTGCAAGATGAATCTTTAGCATCGAGTGCAACAAGTTCAAGAGTTTCACCATCATTACGAACGCAAAGATCGGGGAGTTGAAGAACCGCGGCTGCTTTCATAATCTGATTGAAGTTACCCTCAGTTAATCTGAAGTCAACGACAGCATCAGGCATATTAATTTTCTCAGTGACAGACCGAATCAGTTCTGGTTCTGCATAATGATACTTAGTCTTTGCAGACTTACCATTATCAGAAATCACGACATGATTTTCGTGAAACTCGAAAGTAGGATTATCAAACAGAGAAACAGTACCGAGGAACTTGTTGAGATCCCAGATAGCAATAGTCTGTTCAAAGGTTTCCGAGATGGTACACTCGGACATAACATTCTTAACGGGGGAAAGGGTCTTTAGAACATTTCCCGGTTCGATAATAATGTTTGAATTAATTGTAGAGTAATTCTTAAGGTACTCTAACGTTTCTCTAGACATTTTCATAGTATTAATTTCCACAGTTGTCATAATAAATTATCTTTCTTAATTTGATGGTGGCTTAATGGGTGGGTGATCTGGCACCGTTTTACCCGTAGCCTGTAAATATGCTTCAATGACCTTTTTTCTGGCCATTCCTTCTTCTTTCCCACTCATATCATCATCCGACTCTAATTGATATTCTTTGTAGTCACCAAAACCGGGATTACGAATAGGACACGATACCCAAGGGTAGTGTAGTTTAGTATATGCTTCCGGATCATCTGGGTTGTTAAGCCAAGTTTGAGGTCGATCTCCGCAACCACAAGCAGTACAAAAGTAAAAACCTTCTCGGACAGCACTGTCACCTCTATACGGACAAGGAGTAATATCGTTGTTACCGTGACATGATAAAACCCGAAGACTAACCAACTCTTCGTCCGCTCTACCTTTAGTCACTCTCGATCCAACTGCCTTAGCAAAGTTTTTTACCTTCTCACCAATGGATGGTTGTTTAACTTTAATTACAGTTTTATCTCCCTGGCGAAATGTACTAGTCTGTACTTGCGGTACAGATTCAGGTTTAACATTATCCGGTTTAGATTTAAGCTCAAAATTATCCCTCAATTGTTGACTTTTATTAGTTGAAGAATTTTTATTTTTTCCGCAATTGCAACCCATACTAGATATCCTCCTGTTCAGTGTCCCAAAAATCAATATCATTTTCAATTTCATCTATTGACATGTTGCTATAATCTTTAAGAGATTGTTTGTTTTGATGTCTTTTAGACTTCTTTTTAGTCTTTTTTGTAGACTTAGTAAAGTCTTCCCAGTCATCATCATAGTACTGAAAATCATTCATCTGTAAACTTCATTTCTTTCATATTAGAAATCTTGTATATCTCCAATGAGATTAGTTAGTTTGTGTTCAACCATATAATTGAAAATCTTAGATCGTGAACCCTCTGTTGGTTTTTCCCATTCGTCGAAAATTCTATCTATAATATACACTGGAATCTTAGACAAGTCAACTAAAGTTTCGTTTCTTTCCCAATTTCTGGTTGTCTTCCAATTATTTATATCCTCTAAAATAGAACTAATCTTCTTTTTGCCGCAAGGTTTCTGTCGTTTAGTTTCTACCATAAAGACATCATCATCAGAAAGAATATTAGGGACACCATCGGATCTATCTCCAGCAATAACATGTTCAACCAAATGTCTTACAGGATCCTCACACACAATCATCTTCTTCTGAATAGGTGAATATTGTTGCACATTACTTGAAGTTTGGAGTTGTTGAAAATCCTTGTCACCAGAAATAATCATGATCTTTTCAGAAACACAATAATGTCTTGTAATAACAGCAATAATATCATCAGCTTCGCAGTTGTCTACCTTCATGTTTTTATACGGAAAGGTCTCACGAACCTCGTCTCGAATTCTAGTGAGTGTATCATAGATTGATCGCCAATCCTTATCATCATTTTCATGAGACTTCTTTCGTGCAGCCTTGTATAGGGGGAAGAAATTCTTTCTCCAACAATTCGAAGAGTCTTCACAGATAATAAGTTCACCATATTCAGACGAAAATCTATTTCGAATCCATTTGTAAGAATTCAAAGTCATATGTCGAACAAGATTCTCATCAATACTTTTAGTATCACCTCGGGTGTGTGCAAAAATACTTGACAGAACCACTTGACTATTATCAACCAATATCATTTTTTCTTTTTCCTTCGAGTGGTCTTCTTTTTAGTTTGACCCTCTTTAGCTTTCATAAAAGCATCATGAACAATCTTCAGATGTACATGAGCAAATCCTCTCATGTAACTTCGATCTTCTTTATTTCTATTTGATTGCAACCAGAATGATTGTTCAACTATAAACTCATAAAGAGAATTCTTCTTCCAGAAGATTTGAACTCGCATATCTTTACCCCGAATAAATTGTGGGTAGTCTTCTGCTGGAGCCAATTTGTACGTTCGGATCGAAAGGTGCTTTGAGATAATCTCTAGAGCTTGTTTCATATATTTTTCATATGAACAAGTAGATACCTTATTCAACCCTAAAGGATTTTCCCCGTTCTCCCAAGTCCTTCTAGGAAGAACCTTCTCAACTACTTTCTTCGTCTTCTTTTTAGTTTTTCTTTTTTTCTTAGTTGCCATCAATCAATCCACTCGGAATAAACTTCCTCACGGACTCCTTCAAATAGAGGGATATTATAAGTTACTTTTTTGATACGAATCTCATCGTCCTGTAAGGACTTGGTTCGTTCTTCGTCAGACATGTGTTGAATTGACATGTCATCATTATACCTTCTTTCTTCTTTCTTGTCAAGCGAATAATGTAAATCATCCGTCCAAGAAACGAAAGTGTCGTAGTACTCAGTATACCTTTCCCCAACCTCATCGTAAGGTAAATCGTATATGTCATCCAATTTATAAAATCTTATTTCTTTACTGTCTAATAGATCCTTTGGTTTATGTTTAACATTACCCTCCACTGCAAGGTATTTTCCGTTGGGGGTGGCGTGCATTTTACTCCAAGAAAACTCTATACCTCTTTGAGCCTTCTCGCTGATATAATGACGACACTTTCCTGTGGTGAGATTCAACACACTTCTACCCTGTAGATCTTCAGCAAATAAAAAATAATCATTACCATCGGGCCAATTTTCAATAAAACCAAAAGGGAAATCTGAAGAGTTTCTATGGGTCGTGAAGATCTCTTTACCATCTTTAAAAATACTAGCAGTTGTATAATAAAACTTAGTTTTGCTTCTATTCAACCACGAAACTGGTGTCACAATTACTTTATAATTACCTGATGGAGAATCGTAAGACCTAACCGTTGAACGATCTGGCTTTCCCTTCTTGAACTTATCAAGAACTTTCCGCCGATGTTCACTGTACCAATTTTGTCTTACGTTGTTGGATTTCATTTCTTTTTTTCTTTCGGGAAATCTATGAGCGGTGGGGTAGTCCATGTTCTCTCCAAGTTTATTTATCAGGTACTTGTTAATTTACTAAAGTTGTTTTTCTTTTCAAACAACAATGAATGTTCAAACTTATCACTCAACTGATCTGTCTTATGAGTAATAATAAACACATTAACCTTTCGCCCTAAACTGTAGAGTAGTTTCATAAATTCGTCAGTTCCGAGTGAATCTAAAGAGGAATCAAACACTTCATCTAAGATTAGAAGATTTGTATTGGCACTATTCTTTAATCTAGCAATTTCTCGCCACGATAAAAGAAGAGCCAAATCTATACGCATCTTCTCACCTTCACTGAAACTCATATAACTAAATTCATCCCGATGTCTACTCTTGATGGTTTCGTTGAAACTTTCATCAAGATGAAACTGGGCGAAAAAATCCATAGAAGATAAGTATTTGTTGATCAACTTATTCATGACTGGCAAGTAATGTTTAATAATCTTAGACTTAATGCCACTATCTTTTAGGAGACTGGAGACAATGGAGTGTTCGTGCATGGTTGACATGTTCTTTTTCTTTTCCATTTCCTTATCCATCAAATCACCCCTGAGACTTTTTAGATTACCAACCTCCACTTCATCATCTTCGGTATTCAATCTCTCGATTCTTTTCTTCGCATTTCTCATACGTTCATCGTTGAGAGAAAGTTCTGTCTTCATATCCGAAAGATTAGATTCGAGTTCTGGTAATTCTTTAGTCTTTTGAGATACTAATACATAACTCTTTTCCACCTTTAGAATTTTATCGTGTATCATAGACAACCCATCAGAGAAGTCTTTCAGTTTTCTTTGTTTCTCTGAGATAATTTCTGACCTATGACTGTCTACAATTTCTTGTGTGCAGGTGGGACAAGTTTTATTATTCTCATAAAAAGAAATATCGTTTTCTGTAGTCTTGATGTTTTTCTCGATAGACTCACGCAGACCTTTGATCTTTCTCATAGATGAAAAAATGTTGTTCTCTTCATCCAAAAACTTCTTAGTCTGTTCTACCTTATTGAAAATATCCTTAAGATCCTTTTCAATATTAACACGTTCAGAAGAAATTGTGTCTAGGTCTTTTTGAATTTCTTCGATGGACTCTTCACTTTTCTTTTTGACTTTGTTAATATGGTTTTCATGAACCTTGATCTTTTCTTTCGTAATACTAATTTCATATTCTAACTCTTTCTCTTCTTCTTTGAGTTGTGAGACCTTAGATTTAAGTAATACATTCATCAGAGAAAAAACATTGATGTCCAATAGGTCTTCAATAACCTCTCTTCTGTCTGCCGCAGGCAATTGCATAAAAGGTACAAACGAAGAACTACCCAAAATAACTACTTGAGTAAAAGACTTGTAGTTCATTCTGAGAATCTGTTCTTCTAACATTTTCTGGTAGTCTTTAGCTTTGGCTGACTGATCGATAAGAATTTTGTTTTTATAAATCTCAAACAACTTAGGTTTAAGGCCTCGTTTGATTAGGTAATGATCGTCTGAAATGTAAAATTCAACCTCCACCATACAGTCTTTTTCGTTGATACTGTTTGGGAGTTGGGGAATGTTTATCTTGCGAAAAGGTTTACCGAACAAACCGAACGTAATAGAATCCAACAAAGCAAATGACTTCCCGTGTCCGTTGTTGCCGGATACGAGAGTCATGTTGTTATTGTCTAGATCGATTTCAGTAAACGCATTACCAAACGACCCAAAGTTTTTAAATCTTACTTTCTTGAATGTTATCATACTGCAACTTTCTGTGGAATTTGCCACCATTCGGGTAGAGGATCGTGAGGTTTTCGGTAATCACAATTACCGATACCTTTTTTCCACCTTGCGAATCTAGCCTTTTCCCCGATGTAATACTTTCTGTAGGCACTAACGGCATCTCCTTCCACCTTGTACTCATCAGGCATTGCTTGAACAAAGGGAGTAACCTTGTGGTAGGTGTCTTGATCAATGTTCTTGGGCCAAGAGTTATGGCAGAATTCAATAATAGATTCTGACGCATGACGACGGCCGTATCTTCTTGTATATTCCCTACAGAGTTGTTTGCCGTGGTAAACCAACCACATGTAGTTACCCAATGTTTCTCGGGCCCAGATTGTACATGGGTGATTTACCATTGTAGCATGGTAC
>TARA_R110002020_G_scaffold317706_3_pt1 | contig 11762 bp, 21 predicted proteins | sample TARA_R110002020 | Tara Oceans TARA_R110002020 (sample SAMEA4396489) | marine metagenome | biome: Westerlies Biome; feature: [MES] marine water layer (ENVO:01000295) within the mesopelagic zone...; material: water (ENVO:00002006), including particulate matter (ENVO:01000060) such...
CGTTGGTCACCACCTAAGGTCTTCATTTCAAGTAAAATACTAAGACCTGCTTGTATTTTTATGACTTTTGCTGTCATATCTTCGAGACTCATGTCTTTATGATATTGAAGTGACTCTCCAATCTCATCTATACTGAATCTACATTCTCTCCATGTTCTTGACATAGAGTCATAGTTTATGTCTTCCATATAATCACCTCCATGTGTTATGAAATAACTGTAATTAGCTTTCGCTACGTCTTTCTTTAATAACGTCTAGTATAATCATTATCACTGCTGAATATTCTGAAAGTGCCTCAATATCATCAACACCAAACGAGTTTACGGCTTCAATAATATCCTCTATTTGCATTTTAGTCACATCTCTTGTATGTAATCTAGTTACGAACTTACGTGATAATTGATATGCTTGTGTCTTATCATTCTTTTGTAAGATACCCAAGTCCATCATTTCTTCATACAATACATCTAACTTAGATGTTATATTATCTTTTTTCATTGTAATATCCACTTTACCTTACCACGTATAATGTTTGCCCCAACACGATATTTTGTACCATCATGTCTCTCTTCGTGGCGTTTTTTACGTTCATCTAATAGGTCATCATCCAAAAAGAACTCTTGACCACATAGGTTGCATTTTGTTATATTGTTCATCATAATAATAAATAAACGAGGAAAACTGTTTCTTGGAGTTTCAACACCTCACCAGTTTTTAGTATGAAAACCTCGTTCATATTAATAACTCAATACTCTCATAACACCCTTGCTGTTATGGGTATTGGGGCTTACTAATAGAGTCTTACTACGACATCTATCCCATTCGGCACTCTGTTAAGTGTAGCTCACCTAGTATTAATTCTAATTGTTTAACCTTCTTTAGAAAAAACCCTCTATCCCCCATCCAGTCGTGTACAACTGTTGAGAGTAATAGAATGTTTATCCTTCCATAGCTTTGAGTAGCTCTGGGTGTTCCATGATTTCATACTTAACAGTATGTTCATCATGCTTAGGATACTGTGTCATTGTTTTAAATGTGTATGGTATCCATCTACCACCAACAACATCATCAATGAATATTTTAATATCCATTAGTGTTCTAAACACTGGTGTTGGTGCGTGGAATGATAGCCATCGCATTGTATATTTGTTCATCATAATATTATAGCATTGACAATTCAAAATTGTATTAAGTAGTTAGGTCATCTGCTTAGCCCTACTGCTATTGTTATTGTCTAACCTTTATTTAAGTCGAAGAACATTTTAGTTTGTTCATCTATCTCATCTTCTGCTTCACTCTTATGTTTGCCTTTGTAATACTTTTCTTCATTCTGTGCAAACCATTGGACATCATAAATACTATAGCCATACATTAGATAGTCTAGTATTTCTTCATTGCTGTAGGCATAATCTCTTTTGATATCATAGAAGATTAGTTTCTCTTCTTTTGTCATGCCATCAAGTTCAGTATCTAAATCATCATTGACTATCTGTTCGTCTTTGAAGTAGCCTGACTTGCTTCTTCCTCCACAATGGTTAGTCCCAAAAGAATTGAATGTGTATTCTTTCTCGACAAAGTAATCATTACTACATGCATTACCTTTGTGGTTTATCCAACCACTACCAAACTTACTGATACCTTTACTAGTTAGTATTGCAAGTTTGTTCCAACCTGTCACTTGTTTGGCTAATTTATTTACGCCACCTAATCTACTAGCAAGGATAGCCATAACCCTGCTGTCACTGTAAGAACCTGTTGGAAGACTGACTGATTTAGCCTTTGACTTCTCAGTATATTCTATTAGTGCTTCGGCGTATTCATTCCACGTACCGTTGTGGAATAGTAAGTCGCACTTTAAATTGCTACCCTCTAAATCTAAAGGACTGTTGTCCTTGATTTGGAAAGGGTGGCATAGTTCTTTCTGAACTTCTCCTACACTTGCTATCCTAAAGTGAATGATAGCAGTGGTTATTCCCTTTGGTTTAAGACTCTTCTGAATGATACTGTTAATCTTCTTAGCCTTGATGCCCTTACGGTAAGAACGTGAACCGTTCTTGTTCAACCATCCGATTGAACCACCATGACTGTTGAGTTTCTCAGCACTCTTCAGGGTGTCTAAGGTAGGGAACTTACCATCATCTACGCATATTATTACACACATCTGATTACCACCTCCTTAGTTTTGTCTTCGTATGTTTAATTGAATGTAAACTCTTTACCTTGAACATAAGATGTCAATTCATCCCTATGCTCATGGATGTATTTGTTTACAATACTTTCACAGAACTCAAGCCATCGTGTTGCTATCTGTGCCTGTTTAAATGCAGGTGCTACTCGTATCTCCATTGTTTTATGAAGACTGAAACAATAGTTAACAAAAGTATACCTATCATCATGATAGTGTTCTGTTGCTACTATCTGTTCGTAAGCTTTGTACCTGTCATGACAGAATGTATTCTCTCCATCTAATCTCTTCCAAAACTCTTCGTTTTTGATGTGCAAACGATGACCCCATTGGGTTGCTTTGGTTTTAAGATAGTCATGGAATTGCCTGTTCATTATTATACACATGTACCTGTTGTTTACTGTTGATGTATGAACATGATAACCACACGTTCGGTTAACATAATCAGGGTAATTACCTTGACTTTGTTGCCATTCACGTAGTTGTTCTGGTTTCATTGGTTCACTAACTAGCTCGCCATCCATACCAGTTTCACATTCACAATCACAAGAACAATCGTGGTCACATCTGTACTCAACGTTGTCAGCTATGTCACATGAAGTAGTATAATAATCATCTGTAAATGCTTCATAACATGAAGTACATACATGGTCTTCACAACAAGGAATAGATTCCCCATCACGATGAGACCCAGAAGGATTAGTACATCCTTCTTGATGTTTATCACACCCACATTCATCTACTGTGTATTCACAAAGGTTGCAAACATAACAGCTTTCACAGTCACAGTAATCCGTGGACTCACCACAGCAATCACATCGTTTGCACGAGGAACATTCACAATAGTCATAGCATGAGCAGTCATCATAGTTTCCATGTCCAGTGGACACAGAACCATCATGAACAAGCCTACTGTCATCAGCATTTAAGAAATGCCCTTCAGCTTCACTGCCTTGCAGTTCTATGTAGTTGTGTTGTTTGGTCATAATTATAATAGTTATTGATGTATGTTCACATCTATTGGGTCATAAAAACACGAGTTCCAGAAACTCTCATCAGCTAATCTTTTACTGATTATCTCTTGTTCAAGGTTGTCAAATGTTTGTAAGATATACTCAACGTTATGCTGTACTTCTGCAACCCACATGTGAGTTAAAGACTGTGCAGTACGTTGAACACCTTCTACAAATAAGTCAACCATCTCTTGAGATAACGGTAGACTAGGTGTCACATTAAACCAACCCCTACGAAGGAAGTTAGGACTACCCATAAAATGTACTTTAGACATGAATGTATCACGGTCAGGGCTACCAGTAAATAACTGGGCACGACTGTAATAGTCATACTCTAACATTCTACGGTGAGTAGTATTATTATACTTCATTCGCTTGATGATTTGTCTAAGCTTTTTGTTTGCCATGAAAGTTATGTTCCAATAGTCATACTTATCCGTAGGTTTAAAGACATAAGCCTCTAAATATGGATTGACTGAGGGCATAATTGTGCTAGGATAACCTAAATGTGCTCTAATAATATCACGATAAAACATGATTTTATCAGGGTTATCTCCTAACGATTCAGTAGCAAGATACCTAGAAAAGTCCTCGCCAATAGTTTTGACCTCACTATAGTTTAGTTCGTTCATTGTAATGCTTTCATAATAGTCACTGATAAGTTATAATCGTACTCTTTTTTAGTACGTTCTAACCAAGGCAACTTAGACCATGGTAGATATAACCAGTCATGACTACAATTCACACATTTGCATAAATCGTTCATTGTAATATTAACAAAACGGATATTGCTGTAGAACATACTGTAATATTAACAATATGCACTATATTACGTACCCTTCTTGCTTGTTGTTTGTTCATTCTAATGGATAATAGTGAATAGACACTGCTGAAAGTGACTCAATATCACTAGTAGCCGTAGCATTAACTGTAATACTAACAGTATCCACTATATATTGTATCTTTTTGTTCATTTTAATGTTTTATATGTCACATATTTGATTAGGGGCAAGTAGTTAATACTACCTGCCCCACACGTATATAAACCTGTCCCAAAATATTTTTGATACAAGCGTTTTTACGTCTTACGTGACGGTTAATTAAAAAAAGGTAGGACACACTCATTCATCACAAGTGTGCCCAATTCGTATCTATGTTTATACGTGATAGTTATAGTCTTAACGGCGACCTTTCCTACCACGTAGGTCATTAGTGTGGTTTTGCTGAAATAGCGATTGACTCAAATTTACTGCCTTACCACTAACGAAGCAGTATCATCTCATATTGTGTGAATCCTAAATTATCACTAGTGCAGATAGAGCACGGTCGTCTAGCCGTTGGTAAGTTTTTCTCAATTAGCAAACTGTTCGAACTATTCATCATGTTTAGGCACGAATCCTAGTTCTCACTCGTGTGAGTCCAACCCCTGCACGTTCACGAAGGGGTGCGTTGCCACAACCCTTGGCTACACCATCCCTACCCACATATATCATATAAGCGTTCACGACTATTTCCACAGTGTGTGGTGCCTACGTTAGTGAGTCAGGTGCACATGGAAAAAAAACGGTTTTTGGAAAATCGGTGGCTACGATTCGGAAAAAATTTGATACAAATTAGAACCTTATTTAAATACAATTAGGACATAATATCTTCTTCTTATCCTTTATAAGGGTGTTAGATTCTAGGCATTTATTACATAAACCATACATGGACAATCGGTGGCTTTTTTGCCAAAACTTTAATCTGAACATCTTTTAATACACTCTTCTATAACTTTTAATCTATAAGCGTTAGCAGGGGTCTTTTCTTCTTTATTAATACGAGCATGTACTTTAACAAAATCTTCTAAGTGTTTCTTACGTAAAGGTTCATCATTAGGATACATTTCCCAAACCATACAATGTATTAATATATAACATATATAAGGGTTACTATATTCTATAATAATTAACTTGACAATCCTTAGAACAATACTTACGTGTGTTATTAAATTGTGTTCTTATATATAAAGAGGATTCGCCACAGTTCTTACAAATAAGGGAGACAAACACATCATTCATTTTTTAGTGTGTCCTTTCTTACGTAACCATTCTATGTACCACTTTTGGGCATCAACTGCTTTTTTCATTCTTGATCCTCTATTAGATAATCAAGATGTGTTTCTTTTATATGTCCTTCTCGTCTACCATCAGCAATGTCACCATCAGATAAAACATGTGCTTCCAGTTCATGTGTATCACATGACTTGTCGTTACATGTACATTCTGCTTTGCTAGAATCATACTTGCTTAATTCATTACCCATAGCAGGTTTTGTATCTGATATCATTGTACCTTGTACTCTAAAAAGACATCTTATGAGTTGTCGCTTTGAGTGCTCCCCAAACACTTCAGTACATGCGACACATGTTATTTTCTCTAGTTGTTTATTACCTAACATATATAATGTACGTAGTACCTATTTATAAATCTTTGTAAAATAAAAAAGGAAAGTCTAAAGTCCTAAGACTTCGACCATAACCCTTAGTTGCTCCATAGCAACACTATACCAACTATGTGCAAGGACTTTCCACTCATCACGCTCTTGCGTGACTTGTGCCATGTTATCTCTAACATCAATCAACTCGCTTTTGGCATTTGCCAAATCGTTTTCGAGCGAACGAAATTCTACGTTAGTAGATGTTGCATTTAGATATAGAACATCAACTTGTTGTTCCAACGCCAAAATTTTTGCAACGCTTTCGTCGTTTGCTACGCTTGTACTATTAAGGGTAGTAATTTGTGCCGTCAATGACTGTATGTTAGACTCCAAACCCTCGATTTGAACTCGCTGCGATGCTATAGTTTCGAGAGATGTATTTAGCGAATTCGTCAAGTCCACCAACTGATGTTGAAATTCACTATTGTCAATTTCTGCAACAAGTTCTACATTATATATAGGTTCTTGTTGTTGAACAGGTTGTTGAACTACTGGTTCTGGTTCTGGTACATATGGTGCTATTATATGTAAGATTGAATGTTCCCCAGTATTCAAGTCTTTGATGTAATAGTCTTCTGCCGTGAAGCATACTGTGCCACAGTTTTCGGTTGGAAGTTCTATTACTAAAACCTCGCCTTCGGCTACCGTGCCCTCGAACCAACCATATGAAACGAAGTTCATTGGAGTTTCACCGTCAAGATTATTGAAGGTGATGTGTCCGTTTTCCATAACTGATAATTCAAATGGGAAACTTGATACTTCTACACTGTTTGGTGCTCCATCTGCATTTGCAAAACCAACTGTTGTTAGTAATGCTAAGACGGCTATTGTAGTTACTCTTTTCATTACTTTATACACATATATGTTCTATATATATCTATCTCAAAAAACAATGAGACATAGGTTTTTATTATGCCTACGTTTGATAATATGAATGTGCAAAAGATGTAAAGGATCATGTGATTTAATGTCTACAAAAAGACCGTTTGGTAATCCATACGTAACACATGTTTATTGCAGAGTATGTTCTGTTTGGTTAAGAAAAGAAATAGGTTCTAAATGTCCTTGTTGTAATACCTTAACTAGAAGTTCATCAAGAAAAAGAAAACTATCTAAGTTGATTCAATAGTTTTTCATCATATTGCATTTTTAATTTTTGTTTTCTACTATTATAGATAAAAAACCCTGCAACCATAGGAAGACCTATTGGTGCAAATAATACAGTTGCAGATAAAAATATGCCTACAAACAAAAGTATTTTCTCTAACATATTAGATGTATACATGTATTAGATATAAGTGAAGTGGTTTAGATGATGATGTCTCTACACTCTTTCATCGAAACCTATGGCTTTAAGAGGGCTACCTAATTGTGTAGGTAATCCCTGACAAGCAATTTTTTTATGTATAAGGTGAATATAAATGTTTCTTAAGGTTTAAATCCTTTGTCTTCATCGTTATCTACAAGTTCTTTTTCTTCTTTTATTTTATCTTCGCATAAGAATGTAAGTTTCCAAAACACCTTTCTATCTTTTAATGGTAATTTATCTGGGTTTTTACCTGCAAATGCTAGTTCAAACCAACGCATTAACACGGTAAAATCATCAATTTCTAATTCAACAACCATATTTTTTAAAAGTTAACATTACATTTAAAGTAATAGCCTAGCTGATTCGCAACGTCAGTCCTCCATATTGGTATGCTAAAGCTCACACCACTAGGCTAACAATCTTTATATTTAGGATTATATAACATTTTGTATGGTAGAAAACGAACCTGAATATGAAATAGAAGAACACGAACATAAAGATGGTACAAAACATTCTCATAAAGGTGGAAATAAGCCACATACACATGAGAAAAAGAATAATAAATGCCTATGTTCTAAAGACACAGGTAGAAACATAAGATGTCCTCAAGATGGGGATTTGGACAAAATTTGACGTTTTGACATTTCTGGACAAAGTTTATAAGCTACTCATATAATAAAAAATATGGGATTAGTAGACACTATTAAAGGTGCATTTAGATTAAGTAATAAATCATACACCGAAACTACTACAAGACCAAGTATAGCACAACCTTATATGAGTACCGATACAGGTGCTAAATTACCAATTTTCCCATTCCCTCTCATTATGATCTATGAGTTAGCAGAAAACATAGATGCATTAAGAATACCTATTGAAACCATTAACAGAGAGATGTTTAAGAATGGTTTTGAAATAGTAGAGAGATTTAAATATAAATGTAATAATTGTTCAAAAGAATTTCAATATGCACCAAATGTAAAAGTTGCAGGTGAGAAAAAAGAAGATATGAAAAAAATACAATGTGATTCATGTCAAAGTTATGATTTAAAAAGACCTATACCAGAACATAGAAAAACTGTTGAAAAATTAATGTCAAGCCCAGTCAATGGAAATAATCAATCACTTGAAGACGTTGCTAGACAATTAGAACGTGATTTAGAGATTGCTGACAATGCATATTTACTTTTACTAAAAAATTACTTTATTGATGATACAACTGGTATGATTGACGAGGATAAAACAGAAATTAAAGAACTACTAAGAGTTGACCCACCACAAGTTGCTATGATTGCAGATAGTGATGGTAGAATTGGTTATGATGATAAAAGACAAAAAATTTGGGTATGTCCTAGATTTGAACATAGAGATAAAAGACTATACACTGAAAGATGTGATAGATGTAACGCAAAAGGAATAAAAGCAATTATGGAAGTAAACTCTGTTTATTCTATAGGTGTTCCACATCCAAAAAGAGTAATTTATGGAGACGGTGAAGTTATCTGGAAAGCAGGTAAGTATAGACCTTCATTGATTTATGGTTATTCTCCTATCTATGCAGTTTGGTCAAAAGCAATGTCATTATCTCATATGGATGAGTATGTTAGAAAATACTTTGATAAAATGAGACCACCAAGAGGTTTACTTGTTATTGCTTCTCGTAACTATGAAACATTTAGAAAGTCTTGGGATGCATTAGAACAAAAAGCTATTGAAGACCCATATATGATTCACCCATTAATGGTAGAATCAGATAAAGGTGGTAAAAACATGGCTAATTGGATTGATTTTACTGGTTCATTAAAAGAATTAGAATTTATTGAAGTCAGAAAAGAGTTAAGACAAGTTATTGGTGCTGTGTTTGGTGTATTACCATTGTATTATGGTGAAATGGTAGGTGGTTGGTCACAAGAAGGACTACAAGTTACAATTACAAATAGAGCAGTTAAATGGGGTCAAGATATACTCTTTAAATCATTTTTAAAGAAGTTTATTGAAATTATGGGTATTGATGATTGGGATCTTAAACTTGTACAAGGTGAAGAGAATGATAAATTAGCAGAATTACAAAGAGATGGTGTTGAAATACAAAATGTTGCAATGTTACAACAAATGGGATTTGAAATTAGTAGAACACATACTGGTGACTTTGATGTTTCAAAAGAACCAACAAAATATGATGAAATAATGGGATTAACAGGTGAAGGTGGAATTAATGGTAGAGGTAGAAGTACAGCATCACCAGTTGAAGAAAGACAAGCATTTAGTGGTGCACCTGCACAAAATAGACCATCTGATATAGGTGGTATTGCACAAGGTTCACCAAGTACAGGTGGTGGTACTTCAATGTCACAAAAAAGCTTCCCTGATGGAATAACACCAAGTAATTTTACTGTTGTTAAAAATACACTTCAAACTGCAGTTGATTTTGGTTGGAAAAAGACTAAAACTGTTGATAAACTAAGAGAATCTACAGGTATGACTGTTAGACAAGCAAGAGATATTGTAAAAGCAGAATTTGAAGGTATGAGACAATGGGAAGAAATAGAAAAGAAAGAAACAATAAATAAAAGTAAAAAAGAAGAAAATGAAGATGATGATGAATAATGGCTGAAAAAAAGAAAACAACAAGTGAAGCAAGAAAAGAAAAATTACCTAAAGGTACTAAAGTCTTTTCAACAAAAGAATCTGCTGAAAAAGCCTATAAAGAACAAGTAAAAAGAGTCCAAAAAACTAAAAAGATCAAATTCACTAACGTTTACAATGCTAATTTCTCTGAAATAGATGAATGTTTAGATGAAATAAAAAAAGAGTGTAGAAAGCACGGTGTAAATGATTATGCTTGTAATAACATACAAATCATTTTAGACGATACATTAAAAAGAGTGAAACTTTCAGAACATTAATATGCCAACAAAATTAGATGTTAATACTGGAAATACTGACCTAGGTAAAAAAATCTGGGAAATACATCAAAAAAATGAAGAAACACACGTAAATGCATACAAAGAAGCAGTTTGTTTTGGTTGTTTAAAAAATGATGCAGCAGGTGCAGGTATATTTGATATTTGTGGCGATTGTGCAGGTAAAAGAGGTAGAGAAGCCCTTTTAGTGTCAGTTAAACCTGTTTACTATGGTTTATGCTATTTTTGTGGTGATTATAAGTTTCATATGGAACAAATAAATGTTAGACTTTGTAAAAGATGTCATGAAAGAGTAGCAAAAGTAATGAAAAAATATAATCAACAAGGTGGTCAATTTGGTTCTGATCCGTTTTGGCAACGTATGAGAAAGAAACATGGTAAAGATTGGAAAGTAATTATGTCTAAAGGTCTAGGTAATAAGAGATGATTTTTGAAAAATATCCACAACTCTATGCAATAGTAGTACCTGTAATAGCAGTTCCTATAATGTTAGGTATAACATTAATGGTGATGAAATGAGTGATTGGGGTTCAGGTAACTATCCTATAGAATCTTGTCCTAAATGCAAGAAAAAAGCAGGTTATAGTTGGACATGGGGTAAAAATGATGGTCATAGTAAAGGATATTCAACTTGTAAAGGCTGTAAAGCAAAATTTTAACTTTTATCAGGTTTTAAAATAAAATTTAACCTATCTAACTCATAATCATAGTATCTATGATCATAATCAATTATTTTGTTTTTATGTGGAATGTTTTCTGAAAGATGTCTATCTACTCTCCAATCTAACACTGCTTTTCTTAAAAACCTTGGAAAAAAACTCAATCTCATTTTTTTTCTATTAAATTTCATTTTATCATATAAAACAAGTTTTGTATCTTTATCTGCATATTTATCTACACTACCGTTTCTAAAATGAACTAATGATTTTTGTAACAGTGGTCTTTCTTTTAAATCATTTGTATTTGTTACAACCCATAATTTTGAATTCTTATGAATGAAAAGATCATTTATTTTAATTTTTCTTAATGGTTCATCTAAATATCCTTTGTAAAAATGTTCAAATTCTTTAATACTATCATAAATATATATCGACGATGCCATTAGTTTTTCTAGGTAATACTTATTAATAAACCCTTTTAAAACAAAACATGGAAATTTGTCCAAGGTGTAAAAAGAAAAATGAAGGTGAATGGCAAGAATGTTCGGACTGCATAAAAAGAGTTTATCCAGAAAAGTAAACTGTGAAAATTGTGGTAGTAAATTTTACTATTATAAACACGGTGACTTGAAAGTAGGATTATGTTATAAATGTGGAAAATTTGAATGTAAAACATATGATGCAGAATCAGATGAATTATTTTATCTTTTATCAGAAAATCCAGATGTGCTTCTTAACATGATAGAGACAGGTTTTCTCGAACCGATTTAATCTTTAAATAACTTAAAAACCAAGCTCTACTATGATTGAAATAATAGACTCACTATTTTCAGAAATAGTGATAGCAATAGTACTTGGAAGTGGAGGAACTTTAATTGCCTATTTTAGAAAGATTTCTTCTACTCAGAAAGATCTTTGTCATAGAGTGACCCAACTCCAAAAAGCCCTTATTATTTTGGCAACAGCCCTAGATAGACAATCTAATAGGCTTCATGAAGAGGCAGATTCAGATATGGAAGATTTAGTAGGCAAAGTATTAGAAGACTAATGAATGAATTATCCGTAATGGTTATATAGATGGTTTTATTTGTTATTTTTATGGTAGATCCAGTACTAATAACTGTTGGAGCAGCAGTAGTCGGTGCAGGGTTAAACACACTACGAGGATACCTACATAGAACAGATGAATCTTTC
>TARA_R110002020_G_scaffold470398_1_pt1 | contig 11755 bp, 16 predicted proteins | sample TARA_R110002020 | Tara Oceans TARA_R110002020 (sample SAMEA4396489) | marine metagenome | biome: Westerlies Biome; feature: [MES] marine water layer (ENVO:01000295) within the mesopelagic zone...; material: water (ENVO:00002006), including particulate matter (ENVO:01000060) such...
CTAGCTTTTCATTTGCCTCCTCTTCTTTTCCTTTAATATCATCTATTTCTTTCTGTCTAGCTTTCTCTAATTCTACTGTATCGAATCCATATTTTTTAGCCATTTCAATAAGAGCAAAATACTTATCTTCTACTGCGTTTAATTCTCTTTGTTGTTCTGTTAATAATGAATCATAATACTTTTGCTCTAATTCAGCTTTAGTTTGTATCATGTTATTATACTCATCGATCTCAAAATCAGCTTGCTCTTGCAAGATCTTGGCTCTTTCTTTATTAGCTTTTTCAAGAGCTTTTTTCTGATCAGCCGTTAATTCACCTCCACCACCGCCCTCAGCTCCTTCTTTTGTTTCTTCTGTAGTAAATAAATCAAGGCTTGTTTCTTTGGTCTTTTTTATAAAATCAGCTAATGTTTTTATGTTATCTTTAGTATGTTTTATCTCTTTATTATATGTAGCTAGCTTTGAAGCATCTGCGTCTCCAAGTGGAACAATACCAGTCCCAACAACCATTTCCATAGTTTTACGGATCCGTGTTAAGCCGCTTGTATTGTTCATAATATCAAGCATCTGCTTATTCCTTTTCTCTCTAATAGGTAACGCTTCACGTTCTAATTTTAGTTGCTGTTTAGAAAGTTCAATCATTTCTTCTTCTGCTGCTTTAACTTTTGCTAGTATGATTATGGAATTTGTGTAGCTTTTAGTTGCTGTTTCTAACTGATTTAAAGTTAATTTACCATGCTCTAAATGACCAAAGTATTTTTCAGATACAGCTTGTAAGGTGTTTAGATTTTTACTATAATCTTCATCTTTTTTAATTTGTTTTTTTGTTTCTTCTACTAAATTTCTTATTTTGACAAGCCTTTCAGCAACCTCTTCATCAGCATCTTTTAACGCTTTTCTTAATCCAATTTGATTATCTCTCAGTCTCTTAGTCTCTTCGTTTGCGTTCATTAATGCAGCAGTAAAAGCTGCAATACCAACAACTGCTATTAAAAAAGGATTTGCTGCAAATAGAGCAATAACTGCTTTCATTGCTACGCCTAATTTTACAAATAATGGTAACGCAGCCGCTAGCACAATAGTTAATTGACCTAAAATAATTAATACTGGGCCAATCGCAGCAGCGATTGCAGCATACATCAACATATTTTCTTTTTGTTTTAATGACAGATCTGAGAAACCTTCTGCCATTCCTTTTATTTTCTCAACAACTTTTACAATTGAAGGCATCAGCATTCCACCAATTTCCTCTGAGATGTCGCCTAATTGATTCTTTAATTGAACTAATGAGCCAGCTCCAACTAAGGCTGCTGCCTCTGCTTGCCCTTCGAATGCTTTACCTAAAGCTAGAGCTGCTGTTTCTAATCGTTCTTGAGAGCCGACTGCTCCAGTTATTGTTATACCATATCTACTCAATGCGTTTGTAGAAGATCCTACAGATTTAGCTACAAGATCTGCAGCCTGCACAAGATTCATTCTTTTAGCAACTGCCATATCTTGAATTAAAGGCATCAATCTAATTATAGCATCTTCCTCTAGTCCCATTGTAGCTAACATAGTTTGACCAGCTATTGTTTCTTCATCGCCAAATAATGTAACCTTTTGTAATTCTTGAGCTTGAGTAATTAATCTTTGTTGTACATCAACTCTTCCCTTCAAAGCAGTTAACAAAGCAGCTTCAGCTTTAGCTTGAATATCGAATGCTCTTACAGATGCTCCAGCGAATGCTAATAAAGGTGCTGTTAAACCCATAGATAAGGTTTTTCCAGTCTTCTTTAATCCAGCTCCAAACTTCTTCATCTTAGCTTGAGCTTTTTTCATTGCTCTATCAAAGCCCTTGGTGTTAGCTCCAAATGCTATTGATAATGCTGCCATTGATTTACTCGCCATATTCTTCTTTCCTTTTTATAAATTCAGCTTTCGCTTTTAATTTTTTAAAATCAACCTTTTTACTTTTTTTCTCATCTTCGAACTCTAATAGATCTGTCGGTTTGAGCCTTTTTCCTTTTGGTATTTGTATATTCAAAAGCAAGCAAGTTTCCCATCTCGAACGTTCCCAATTCTGCCTCTCTCTCATACGTTCAAGCTCTAAAAATCCATTTAACTTATTCCAAAAATGTATAGGTAACATGTCGTATAATTCATACACAGTCATACCCATAATTCCTAGACCATACTCCTCAAGCTTTTGCCAAGAAAGCGAGCTTTCTACTTCTTTTCCTTCTTGGCGTTTTTCTTTTTTTCAGCTCCAGTTGTTAGCATTGATGTCAATATATTCATGCAACGTTCTATCGCTTCATAATCTGTATCGATTAAATCAGCAAGATCATCAATACACGAGATCTCGTTTGGTTGTTTTGCTTTTCTATATCCATCTTCTATACCACAAAAGATGAGTTGTAAAGCAGAATCAAGAGACATGTCAGCTCCTAACTTATCAAAATCCTGCAATCCCATTCCTGTTCGTGTGCTAAATTTTCTTAGCGCATTGAATCCAAAACGAACTGGAAATTTTTTCTTACCAATTTGTACGAATTTATAATCTTCCATTTGTTATCGGTTTTTAAAATGGTTTCATTGCTCCCTTCCCCGATAACAAGGAAGGAGAACAAATCCACCATAAATTTATTATTAAACTTCTCCTTTTGCTAGAGATCCAGTTCCCTCGATCGATAAGCTGTAAGTCGCCGTATCCTCGGTACCGCCGGTAATAGATACACTTGTAATATAACCTGTTCCTTGATAATAAACATCATCAGTTGTCTGGTTATCTCCAAATGTAAATGTTACTGGTGTACGGGTTGCACCTAGTACGTTAGTTCCAACTAAATCATCTATCCCATCAGTAACATCAGCTCCAGCTGCGTTAGTCCACGCATAAGCTCCATCTACATCAAGAGAATAATCTCTAGTTGATTCTAATACTTCTTTAAAGCCACCAGATTCTTTATTTGTAATTTCTCTAGTTGCCATGTTTATATTAAGAGTACAGTTTTGAGCAAAAGCTACAAGGTTAGTTGTGCCCGAATGCCCAGCGTATACTTTTAATTCTGTTCCATTTAAAATTGCCATTTTTTCTTCTTTTTTATATTAATTAATTAATTATCCTAACCTAAGAGCAGCGATTGTTAAACTTGTTACGCCGCTATATGTTATTGCTATTTGACTACTTGTATTATTATAAGCAGGTGGTGCAAATGGGCCAATAAAAGCCTCTCCGCTTGCAGCAATAGCCTGCGTTGCATTAGCTTTAGTTAAATCACCATACACGTTGCTATCCACAGTCGTAGTTTGTGCAGTAATTGTTACTGTTAATTCACCACCAGATCCATTTTTTAGATGTAAAAAAACGCTCCCGTCGTTTTCTACTACATCTCCTCCTCCTGCTGCTGATGCATAAGTTGCAACTTTACCGCTTTCCGTTATTGTTTGAACTGTCAATGTCGCCATTTTCTTCTAATTTTTTAGTAGTTTTTTTCTTTTTTTTATCTATTTTTTTCACTGATCTGTCAATTTTTATATAATTTCTTTCAATTAACTGATCAAGATCTTGCTTTGAGATCTCAATTTCTGAACCAGCTTTATAAACTTGCCCGTTTTTTCTTAAATTTTTTAATAATTTATATTTCATAATTATGGTATTATTTGTCTTACGTTAAAATCTAAAGATTTAACATATATCCCTTCATCTCCAGCGTTAGCTGAAAATGAATCATTGTAACCTTCAAATTGTGATGATTGTATTTTTACATTATTATAAGTACCTTGTGGAATCCTGTCTAATGCTGTTCTTACTTTATCTGCTAAATCTGATGCTTGATTATATGTCTTTGAATAACACATAACCATTACATCGTTAACATCTAGCGTGCTTACTCCTTCTTTTGTGTCGTTTGGTGTTGCGTTTGTGACTGTATATACAATAAAAGGGAACGTTGCAGAGATCTGAGGAGCAACATTTGGATAAATTCTTGTACTTACAAGAGCTGCAACATCTGATGCATTTCTTAATCTATCATATATAGCTAAACCTACTTTCATTTAATATCCAAATTTTCCATATTTATTTAATCTTTTTTCATGACTTTTAATTAATTGAGCCATAGTTTTTTCAGCTTGTGCCACCATTGATTTATTCATTTGTGAACTAGTAGCATCCCAAGCAGGCATCATATATTTTTGAGATTCTCCTCTAACTTTTCCCCAAAACAAGATCTCGTCACCAAATTCTTGAAAGGGTCCATAAAATCCTGTCCTGCTCATTGATCTATAAGCTCCTTGTGTTCTTGGTCCAACAAAACCCCCCATGCTTTTTTTGCTTTTTTTACCTTGATAAAAACCAATTGATTTTTTTAATTGACCAGTTTTAGAAGGTGCTCTTGATTTAGCTGATTTTACTAAAGGCTTGCTTACATTACGCCAGAATTTAGTCCATATTTTTGGTTGTTTAATTTGTTTAGGAAGATCTTTAAATAATCTATCTAACTCTTTGGTACCTTGTACCGTCCACCCGATTGCATTTTGTTTGTTAAATAGTGCCATTTTTAATCTTTATTAACTGCTATTAATTCAATATAACCTTTTCTCCCGTCTAGTTGATTAATTACTTCTAAAAAATAATTCTTTGAATCGAACACTAATTTTGTAAGTAGTGTAAGACTACCTAAGCTTTGATTTCGTAAATAAAAATGCACTTTACTTGAGCCTTCTATTTTACGATTTACTTCTCCTTCACTTCCTCCTTTCCATAAAACGTGTGCCCATCTTGTCGTGTATAGCTCATACGTCTCCTCTAGCTCACCATAACCATTTGCGGATGTAACAGGGTTATAAAGTATTACTCTACGATCTAGCTGTCCTATCTGCATACTTGTATCTTATATTGGTCTAATAACATTTGAGATGTCATCGGTATTTCCATTGCTGTTTTTCCACTGATCACGGAAGATCTGTGTTCATACCAATGCCCAACCATTAAAAGAACTGCTTGTTTAACAATATCGCTTATAGTGTCTGTTGTTGTTCCTTCTCCTACTACATACTTAACTTCTACTGCCATTTTTCTAGACGACAGATCTGGAAAAGATTCATCTGGCATTAAAGAAATTCTTGCTGGCATGCTATAAAGATCCGCTAAGTATACTGAGGCAGCTAATGTTTGCAAAGAATCATTAGTATCATAATACTTAATATGAGTAATTGAATCAACAGGAGACTTATAAAGAGTCTCTATATCATCCCAAGTATCAGCTTTCATTGTTATAGTTGCCTGCATAAAGTAACGATTAGTATAATCTTCAGCGGCTTGAGTTGCTGCTGCTACTAAATTAGCAATTAAACTATCATCATCGCTTATATCCACTTTTAAATGTGCTTTAGCAACTGATGTAGCAACTATAGCTGTTGATGATGCGGTATCTACTTTATATGCTCTTGCCATTATATTCTTTTTATTAAAAAAAAGGGAGGCTACTCAGAGGACTTTTACATGCGTGCTTTTCGCCTCCCTTTAATTATTGATATTAAGCGTTGTTAATTTTAATAAACGCTGTGTTGTTTTGAACAGCATTACCATCAACTAACGATGTAACTACCATACGACCTTCGCCTGTACCTGCGTTCGTATACGGATCGAAAAGCATGTCGATTCCGCCGAATTGCGCCACGTGTACTTTTGAAAAATCTCCAAGTAAATAGTTTGATCCTGTACCTGCAGTAGATCCAACATTTGAAGATGTGAAAGCAAAGTATCCAGCTAATTCTTTAGCTACATTGTCATATACTGGAGAAACAGAAGCAACTTGAGCTAAAGTTTTAATTTCAGCTAAAGCATTTCCATCTAACAACCATGCCATTCTAGCTCCTTGAAGGTTAACTCCATTAGAGATCAACTCAGATTCCATTGCTAATATCTCAGCAATTACTGGAGCAGCACCAGCAACAGTTTGTGTTGCAGCATCTAAGAATATAGATTCTGGTCCATTAGTAACATCAGCATCAGCTAATAAAGCTTGCTCTAAAGTAGCAGCAACACTCGCAGCCATGTTTCTTCTTAAAGCAGCTTCAAGGCCAGCATTTTGCATCATCGCCTCAGCACTTACATTAACAATAGAGATAAGTTTTTTAGGACTTAAAGTTATTGAAGATGCAGTACCATTAGCAGCTGGAGCAGTACCTCCACTCTCAGCAACGAAGCCAGAGTTTATACTTGAGAAAACAGGAAATTTCATGTTCTCCACTCCGCTGTAAAAATTCGCGCCGGCACTAGCTAAAACAAGATTCGCTTCTAACTGATCGCTCCACGACATAGATTGTGTAGAGTTTCCAGCAGCTGTTTCAACAGCAGCTCTTGTTAATACACTTGAAGGAATAGCAATTCCTTTATAAGATTGTCCTGTATAACGAGCGTTGTTTCTCGCTTCTTGGTCCATTTCTTTTACTAGACCTTCTACGTTACCAGTATAAGCAGCTTTCATAGCATCTTGAAAAGAGTAATCTCTTATTTCTTTCTCTACGTTTTTACTTACTTTTTCTCCACTAACAGCAGCAGCAGTTCTTAGAGCTTTTTCCATTTTTTCTGCTCTTGATATTTTAGCAGATAAGTCATCAGCTTCTTGTAGTAAGCCATCAACTTGATTATTTTCGTCAGAGGTAAGATCTCTTTCTTCAGTTGTAGCTAAATCTTTGATCGCTTCAAGTGATGAAATAACATCTGCTCTTTCTTCCTTAAATTTTATAGAATCCATTTTCTTTTTTTTATTTAATATATTAATTACTTTCTTTTTGCTAGTTCAATTTTTAATGATGCTAGACTTCTCATCACTAAGTCTTTTTCTTCTTCTTCTTTCTTTAATGTTTCTTTATAACAAGCTAAACCTCTTTGTGCAACTACTAAATCGCTTTCAGCTTGAGAATATGCCGGATATGTCACTACAGAAATATCGAATAATCGATCGATCTTTGTAATTGTTCTTATATTGTTTCCATCTTCATCAGTTGTCCAATCGTCATCACCTACGGTAAAGGCAAATGAACTTTGAGATAAGTTACCGTTTGCCATATTTACTTTAAGATCACGACCGTAAGATGTGTCTGGAATTTCGAACTCATAGCGTAAACCTTTTGAATCTGTATTTAATTTTAATGTTCCATTACCGTTAACAGATCTCGCTAAGATCTTGTCCATGTTGTGATTTATAAGCGCTCTAACATCAGATTTATTAATAACATCTTCTGATATTGCTCCATCGGATATATACTCATAGAAGCCGCCAAGATCATTAGATCGTGAATTATATACACTACCATAACCAACAACGACATCTGTTTGTTTTCCATCTTCTTGCTCTCTTGTTTCTAGAGTCGTTTCTATATTTATTATTCTTTTTTCCATACTGTCGTTAAATTTATTATCCCAAATGTTAATACTTTTTTCTTCTTCTTCTTCTTTTGCTATTTGATTTCTTTTTTTTGTACTCCACGCCATACCAGCGTCTCCTCCCCATAATGCCCAAGCAATTCTTCCGTTTGATGGATAACCATCTTCATCAGAAGTAAATCCTTCTCCTTGTTTATCAACTTCATGTCTTTGAAAATAAGCATACATTTTCTTAACTCTTCCAACTGTTAGTTGATTATTAATAATCATGTTTGCGCTTTTCAATCCTACTTCTGTTCCTCCTCTTCCAAATTCTCTTCTCCACTCTTTACCTTTTTGAGCTTCTTCTATCATTCCTTTTGTTGGAGTTAGATCAACGTCTTTTACTGCTCTATAATCTGCATTATCATCGTTAGCTTCTTGCTCTGAATCATAGACACATTCACCAGATTCTCCCCATTTCCACTTACCATTTTGACACTGCTTAGCTGGCATTCTCAATGTTTTTAAGAGTAGTCATATTAAGCGGCATAAAGTGTTCGTCTCCTCCTTCTATTGCATTCATGTTCTCTTTTCTTCGTATCTCATTTATCGACATTACGCCTATACCAAACATACTCTTGTAAAAATTACTCCTATCATTTACGCTTCCTCTTAATAATCCCATTACGTTAAATTCAACAAATGTTTTTCCAAGTTCACTTTTCTTAAATAATTTAAGATTAAACTCTTCTTCGATTTTAGAGATATATGGCATTAAAGAATAAATTACGAATTCAGCTCCCTGTTGTTCTATATTATTAAACGAACTACGGCTGAGATCTTTTAATAAATGAGGCGGTATATTGAAAATACGCGCGACCTCTTCTATAGAAAACGTCCTTGATGAAAGGAATTGAGCCTGCTCAGCAGATACTGATATTGGTTTAAAAGTTAATCCTTCTTCTAATACTGCTGTTTTAGAGCTGTTCTTTATTCCGCTATACGTTTGATTGAAAGAATTTTTTAATCGATCAATCGCTTCTGTTGATAAAGATCTTGAAGTTTCTAGTACTCCAGTCATTGATGCTCCGTTAGTGAAGAACTTTCTACCGAACTCTTCAACATCCATTCCCCAATTTATCGCTTTTGCATTTTGAGATATTGGAGATAGACCATTAATACCGTCTTCTGTTATTAATTTAAAATGCAATATATCATCAGATCCGTATGTTTCTCCTCCAGCTACTTGATAAAATAAATAATTATTTTGTATAAGTATCTCCACCTTATCAAAATCTAAACATAAAAGCTCTACAGGAGTTGCTGCTCCGTTTCTTACTATCCTGACGAAAGAGTTACCGTTACATAAAAGGTCTAGCATAAGCTTTTCTAAAAAAGTAATTTTGCTCATATATGTGTTCGGCTTATATTTTAATAGTGTATATAATGGAGAGCTTGTGTCTTCTGTTTTATCGCCATTAGCATCTTTTTTATAAACGCTAATTGGTAATCCTGACACACTCTCAGACAATAATCTAATAGCTGCCCAAACAGCAGAGAAGGTTAAAGCTTTGTCTGTTGACATGCTACCCGTGCTCTCTAATCCTGAAAAATAATTGATAGATCTTTGATCTTTTTTATCGACCAAAAATATGCTTTTAATAGAGTTTAAAAATCCCAAAATAATATAATTTTTTTTGTAATAATAATTGTTTTAAATTTAATAATTATGCAACATTATTGCATTTATGTAAAATTAACAAGGACATACAATAGATGCATTCTAAGGAGACTTTGCTAGTTTTACATATATATGTATCTAAAAGAAAAGATAATGAATTTACTAGATATAAAATTAAATAAAAAATTTAGCTTAGTTTATTTATAATAATTATAAATAAGCTAATTTTTAGGGCCTATTTTTTAGGGGCCTTTTTTAGTCTTTTATCTCTGCAATTTCTGTACGAATTATAGTCACTATATTTGCGTTTACCGAAATAATTTTCATACTCATTTTCAAGATCTTCATAAGCTTTTTTATAAGTTTTTCTTTCAGCTGCAAGCTCAAAAAATCTTTCATCAAATCCATTCGGACTTAATAATAATATAATTTTTTTATCTATCATAATATAATTAATCCACGATCATCATACACTGAATCTCCTGTATCCATTGTCATCATTTCAGCAAATGCACATATCGTAGCTACAACAGGATCGATCTTTTCTTTTGATTTATTCTTAGCTGGTTTTATGTTCCCGCTCGCGTCTTCTTGTAAAGCTACATTTGACATACACCAATTTAAACATTTATTGTTTGGATGTATTACGTTCTTAGCTAAGATCTCTCTTTCAAATGTTTTTGTAGGAGCCGAAAGAGAAACAAACCCTTGACCGAGAGGAGACATTGGTACTCCATCTTGATTAGTAAGATCTAATACTAATTGAGAAGCACCCCATCGATCGTAAGCTATAGATTGGATTCTATATTTTTTTGATAGATCATTGATCGTCTTTCTTATAAAAGAATAATCTTGCACATCTCCTTCAGTTGCAATTACATCATTTTCTCTAATAAAAGTTAAATAATCGACTCCATCTATCTTGCTTCTTTTTATAGCGTTCTCTTTAGGTACAAATATATAAGGTATAATTACATATTTTTCTTCAATTTTAAATACTAATGTTAATGCAGAGAGATCTCTTGTACTCGCAAGATCTAAACCTCCCCAACATTCTTTACCTTCTAATGAATCATAATCAAATTCTTGGTGACATAGCATCCATTCATTATTTGGAATCCATACGCTGACAGAGTCAGTCCAGACATTGAGCATCAAGCGCTTAAAAGTATTGAGATACGAAGGCACATCCATTGCCTTTTGAGATTCTATCTCCATATATTTTTTCTTTAAACTAATACCATAATTTGGGTTAGCAGCTCGCCACACTTTAGGACACTGCACATCGTCTTCATTTTTTGCTTCCCAAATACATGGATAAAATGAATCATCTTTTAAACTCTTATCTAAGATCTTTTTTCCATAAGAATATAATTCATAGCATATAGTATTTCTATCAAAGCCAGCTGTTGTTATAGCAATAATTAATGGTTGCCTTCTACTACCAACACTTGTTGCAAGTGTATCCCATAATTCTCTATTTGGTGCGGTATGTAATTCGTCATATATTACACAATTAGCATTGAATCCGTGTTTAGTCTTAGAGTCTGAACTTATGGCTTGATAAAAATTTCCTTTACTTTCATTGAGTATAGAATTTCTATAGATCTTTCCTCTTTTATTTAATTCAGAATTATTCTGAATCATACCCTTAGCAATTTCAAATACTATACCAGCTTGTTGTCTATTAGACGCTGCAGAGTATACCTCAGATCCTCTCTCTTCGTCTACATATAGCATCACTAAAGCTAGAGCTGCCGCAAGTGTACTTTTTCCATTTTTCCTTGCTATCTGTATATACGCTACTCTATATCTTCTTAATTTTGTTTTTTTATTTTTCCAACCGAATAGATCTCCAACAATTTTCTTTTGCCAGTCTTCTAATATCAATGCCTTACCAGCTAGCTCACCTTTCGTATGAGTACAGAATGTCTCTATAAATCCGATTGCTTTATTTGCAGCTTGTTCATCGTAGTAATACATCAATCAAAATAATTATTTATCTGCGTGTTATTAGTTGTAACTGGAGCAGATATATTTGCTCTAGCGCTTGGCGTTATTCCAAAATTAACTGCAAGTTTTAAAGCATTAGCTAATGCATCATTTTTCATTTTTATTAATGGCTTAGCTTGTCTTCTTACTACATCTCCTTCAGCATTAAAAAACTCATCGATCCTTCCACCTTCTCGCAATGCTTGTTCGCATTCAATGTATAAGGACATTTCATTGCAGTAAGCCTCTACCATTTTAAGATCTACGACATGAAGCATCTGTAAATTAAATAATTGATTAGTTACTTTTTCCCATTCTGATTTTCCTATTTTAGATAACCATATTGGCGGATCCGGTATTATTTCGCAAAGATCTACTTGCATTTCATTTTCAACTTCTCTATATTTTCTTAGAGTACCTTGAATTTTTTTTAATTGTGTAGGTTTCTTTTTACGTCCTTTACTCATGTCTTTATTTTATCATTTGGGGCTTGAAACGATGTACCAAATCCATTATATTTTGTTGTATCTTTCATATAATTTCCACAAATACATTTAGCTTCTTTAATTAAAATTTTTTTTTCAAAAACGAAAATTGTTTGTTTTAAAATTATTTTTTTTTCATTGCATTTTTCACATACAAATAAAGCCATTGTTTAGTTGGTTTTAGTTTGAACTTAAACTGATAGCCCTAGATCTCCAATTATGGCTATAAAAAATCGATA
>TARA_R110002020_G_scaffold135973_4_pt1 | contig 11752 bp, 12 predicted proteins | sample TARA_R110002020 | Tara Oceans TARA_R110002020 (sample SAMEA4396489) | marine metagenome | biome: Westerlies Biome; feature: [MES] marine water layer (ENVO:01000295) within the mesopelagic zone...; material: water (ENVO:00002006), including particulate matter (ENVO:01000060) such...
GACCAAGAGACTCATAATGCTTTCCTACAATATTTAAATGATGTTCATTGGGCTGGAGTTCACAAACTTAAATCTTTATATTACTTACGTTCTAATGCGGCACATAATACAGAGAATGTTAATATAAAAATACCTAAAATTAATTTAGAAGAAGAGGAGTGTTTAAGTTGTGAAGGCTAAAGTTATAGAAATAAAATGGGAAGATGCTTGGATAGACACTCAAGATATTTTAGTTTCTGAGGCAAAGAAATTAAAACCTGTTCTACGCTCAACAGTAGGCTGGTTAGTGGCAGACAATGAGAACGAAGTTATTCTTTCTACTGATATTTATCATAACGATAAAGATAAAGAATATGTAAATGCTATAATGGTTGTGCCAAAAGGTATGATTATAGATTATTGGGAGTATGAGTTTGATGATACTAATTCTAGCTAGTTATATTTCAGTATTTGTTAAAGCCTTTCAACAAAGAAATGTTGCCTTTAATGATTATTTATTTGTGCCTATCTTTAGTTTAGCTATGGCCTTTACAGAAGTATATATTATTATTAACATAGTACAACTGGGAGCAAGTTGGGATGTGGTATGGAAGTTAGCAACGGGCGCAATATTAGGTTGCTGGTCAGCTATGTATTTACATAACAAAATTAGACGCAAAGCCGGAGTAGTAAAATGAGTTTATTAACAACTAGAGAATACTATAAACCTTTTGATTATCCGTGGATGTTTGATTATTACATCCAACAAAATCAAATGATATGGTTGCCAGAAGATGTACCTCTTCATAATGATGTCAAAGATTGGCAAGAAATGAATGAGTCGGAAAAGAATTTATTAACTCAAATCTTTAGACTTTTTACACAATCAGATGTTGATGTGGCATCAGGTTATATAGATAGATATATGCGTGTATTTAAAAAGCCTGAGTCTAGAATGATGATGACTTCTTTTGCAAACATGGAGTCTATACATCAACACGCTTATAGTCTTCTTTTAGATACCGTAGGAATGCCTGAGACTGAGTATAAGGCATTTGCTGAGTATGAGGCTATGGCTGATAAGCATGATTATATAAGTAAGTCACCTCTTAAACTTAATAATAAAGAATCTATAGCCAAGAACTTGGCAATCTATTCAGCCTTCACTGAGGGGTTACAACTCTTTAGTAGCTTTGCAATCCTTTTAAACTTCCCGCGCTTTGGAAAAATGAAAGGCATGGGGCAAATAGTTACTTACAGTATACGTGATGAGTCACTTCATGTTGAAGCAATGACAAAACTCTTTAGGGAATTTATAAAAGAAAATATCCATCTCTGGACAGACGATTTTAAAAAGGAAATCTACCAAGTCTGTAGGGATATGGTAAAGCTGGAAGATAAGTTTTTAGATTTAGTATTTGAAATGGGTGACATACAGGGATTAACTAAATCTGAAATGAAGGAGTATATAAGATATATAGCAGACAGACGTTTACTACAGCTAGGTTTAAAAACTAATTTTGGAGTAAAGGATAACCCGCTTAATTGGATAGATGATGTACTAGGAGTAGAACATCAAAACTTTTTTGAGGGCAGAGCTACTACTTATATGAAGGGGGGCATTCGGGGCAATTTAGATACTGTCCAATTTAAAAGTCTTGGAGTTGAAGACTAGGGAGGAAGTATGGACAACAACAAGGAAGAAGGGAATCTAGTTTCATTCAGAGTATTTATTGCTAGAGATGGTAATATCATATCTGAATTTAAACACTTACCAATAGAAGATATAGAAAAGGTATTTCCAGAAGATGAGATACCTCTTATTAAAAAAGTAGTAAAAGAAGGATGTTTTAAATTAGAGGGACTACATGACTTCCTAGAAAAAGAAGTTAAAAGTTTAGCTAATGTTTAGTCTCATTACCATTAAAGACTTCATCAGGTTTAGACATAGCCATAAATTGATCTTCAAATATAATTCTATATGTTTCAAAATCTACTATGTCTAATTCTTTAGCGGCGTGTACACGGGCGTATATCTGATAAGCCGCGCCCAATTGTTTTTCTGTATAAAGTGCTAACATAATGTATTATACTCCTGCTATTGCGTATATTGAAAAGGCTACTAGTACTATTACAGTTGTAAATATAACTCCTATCAAGCCTAAATCAAATATAAATTTTTTCTGTTTGGCTATTTCTCTAGCTACTTGTAATCGTCTTTGACGTTCTTGTTGTCTAGCTCTCATCATGGAACTATAAACATCAGCCTGACCACTATATACAAAAAGTTCTCTTAATTGTTTTTCAAGTTCTTTAGCTTTATGTTCTGCCAACGCTACTTCTAGTGCATATGCCTCTACAGATTGAGCCGCAAATACCTTCTTACCTAAAGGAGCGTTAGTTGCATCAGCTTTAGCTTTATCAATCTTGTCTTTTGCATCAAAGAACTGTGCAAATTGAGAGCTTAATTCTTGTGTATCCTTTCCTAAACTTAATCCCTTTCTTATAAGCGTTACGGCACGACTAGCAGCAGCAATAGCTACTGTTACTTCAATCATTACTGCCCCCTAATTATCTAATAAATAAATGTTCAGCAGCGCATACATCCATACTTCTACAAGTTCTCACATTGTGCATAAACACATTTTGATTTACCCAATTCCACTCAGGATATTCTTGTATTTGTAAAGCTATTTCGCTCCCACTACATCCTGTAATTAGTATTAATATAACTAGCCCTAAATTTTTCATTGTGCCGCAATCATTCTCCTGTTTTTTCTTTCGGTTAAAAGTTCTTGATATTTTTCTTCATCAAGATGTGTGACAGCAATCCAAGCATGGGTCATTTCATCTCCTGTTCTGCTACCGCCTACAACCCACATATCAGAGTCAGGATTATTAGGATTATCTTTAGTGTTGTCGTACCATTGTTTAAGAACTAGTACTGCTCCTGTTGGAATAAGCGGTGCAAAGTCTGTGTCATAAATATGGCTGTGATGCCAAGTTGCACTCCAGTTAGATACCTGACTAATCTGTTCTGTTACTCCTGTTTCTGGGTAGAAAATCTCAAAGCTTGCTGCATTCATCCTAAGATGACCGTGAGGTTGCCAAGAGTCTATACGAACAGGATGATCAAACGAATGAAAACCCTGAGTCATGTAGTAACCATTAGGCGGGATAACAATATCTTCTTGTTGGCTGATTCTGTAAAGCTTTAAGTCTTGATTGTATGCAAGTTCTTTAGATTCCTCTGGAGAATATAGCCACAGTCCTATCTCTACTACGTTATCTTCTATAATAGTTCCGGGGGCTATTGCTCCCAGACCGCCGGGGAACATATGAATATCCCAAGCTATCTCAGAGTTTGCAGGAATAGTTCGGCATACGCCTTCTGGTACTATCTCACCCCATTTGCCCATTGCATATTCAGTTAGCATTCCATAACGCTCTAGCTCGCCTGTATCATTCATTAGTTGTACAGAGCTATTAGCGTGGTGTACTACACTCTTAGCACTTCCTCTAGGCTTGACTTGAATAGCTTTAATACATCTGTCTTCTGTTAAACCACTGGCTACATTATGCTTGTGCCACAAATCATTTCCTGTGGCGGGAATATCTATAGGTATAGATGGTATAACCAATGTAGGCTCTCCAAAGTCTCCGTAGAAATTCCATTGGCTTGGGTCTGAGAGGCTCGGAGGCTGCACTACAATGTCAGTATCTCCATACTCTGACCCTGCATTAACCCAGTCTACTATCGTGTCTATATCAGCCTCAGAGAGTCTCCAATCGCCATGTAACTCCTGTATCCCTATATCTTTATCATAGGCATAAGGGGGCATCTCACGATTAGCTACCTTGAGTTGTATTAGTGGACTCCACGGGCGCACTTGGTCGTAGGTTTCAAACTGCATTGGGCCAATACCGCCGTCACGGTGACACACAACACAATTATTATTTATTATTTTAGCCACATCATCTACATAAGTAGGGCTTCCATAAGCCATTGAACTAAATAATAATGTTCCAATCAATAATAAATATTTCATATTAATAGCTCCATACTGTCGGTCTAGGCCGATCTGTTGAATTTTCTATGTCATCTAAATGTATAAATCTACTGCCGCCTTTCTGGTTGACCCCAATTCCTGTAAATCCTGCCTCTAAAGCAGCATACAGAAGCATGTGTGCCTGTTCGCCACGAACTCCAATATCTATTGCATGGCCTGTTGCGTGTGCGCCCGGACTATTCTTACGTGCTTCTATAGGATGTTCGGGACATCTGTAGCCACTATTAACAGGGAAGGGGAATCCAAGCTCTTCTCTTAAAGCTTCTACCCTTTTCATAAATGTTTCATCCATTCCGCTTATTCCGCAATGAGAACATTTCAATTCATCTTCGGTGAAGTATTTCATTTATGATGATCTCTAAATTCTTGAGTTTTATAATTATCTGCTGCAAACCACAAAGCTTGATCTTTATCTTTTCCAAAAGATATATATTCATTATTATCTAGTGCAGCTTTCATAGGATTTTTAGATTTAGTCAACGTACCTTCTTTATTAATTACGTTTGGAAACACATACCAGTTACCTTTTTCATCTACTTCTGCTGCCATTCTATGCGTTTCATTACTAGCTACACTTTTATCTCTTTTAAGAGTATCATTTAAAGCAGGGTTTAAAATACGCTTAACAAATTCTTTATCTTTATTATCTATTAATAACTCTTTAACAGGTTTAAAATATCCTCTATGGGGCGGTTTACCACCTTCAGCTTTACGAGTTCTACTAAGACTTCCTAGTATTTTACCGCCTGTATTGAAGTCTCCTCTAACATTTCTACCATCATCCGCAAAAGGAAATCTAGATACATTTTCTAATTTAGTTCTATCTTCTTGATCTATAAAAGCTTCACCTGCTTGTTGATCATAAGGAAGCCCTGTCATCTTATCTATACGCTCATCGGGTTCTACTGGAACTTGAGGCACGTTATATACTTCACCGCCTTTAGCTAGTTTTAAATCTATAAACTCATCTTCTTTTCGTGTAGGATCACCTATATCTGGTTTAAGATTTTCTTTTTCAAAATATAAATTAGTGTTTAACATTTTTACATATTCATTTGTTAAAGCTGTAGTTAGTTTACCAACACTATTTAATTCAGACTTTGAATCAAAAGGAGTTTTTTGAAATATGTTTATTGTATTAATATCTGTTAAAGCTTCTCTAGGATTATAAAATTTTCCTGATATTAAAGACATTATTACATTATCAGGAACATTTTTTTCGTCTAGTACTCCTATTGTTTTTGCTAATCCAATTAATTCTTTAGTAGCTAAAAATTGACGATATAATTCTTGTGTATTTTTGTATCTTACTTTTTCTATATTAATATAATCTTCTACAATTTCTTCAGGTTTTTTTTCATAGTTAATAACAATTCTATTAGCATCATTAACTCTCCCATTAAACTCAGAAATTCTGTAACCAAAACTTATTTCTGGATCAAGTTCTGTTAGACGGATACCTGTAAACAGAGCTACTAATTCTAAATTAGTTGGCTTTACTTTACCTGTATGAGGATTAGGCTTTTCAAGGAAAGCGTCTGAGTTTAGTAACTCTTCTATTTGGAATGCACCACCGGGAACAAACGATTCTAATACGTGATATACACCATTTTCAAATTTTTCCATTGTAGGGGTAGTAGAATTAAATAATTCCGTACCATTTGGAGTTCTTCCATCAGATGAAAACATAGCATAAGTTACATCACTAATAGCTTGTGTAAAAATAGGTTGATCTACATAAGGACTAATTATATCTCCAATAGCTTTAAATCCTGCATTCACTATAGCTTCATCTAAACTATCTCCTTTTAGTGTTCCATTTTTAACTTCTTCATATAAAAGTTCAAAAGGAGCATTTGTAGTCTCATAAGCATTTAAAAACTGTGTGTCTATAGTATAAATTTTATCATCTATAATAAGCGGTAATCTAGGAGATACAGTTGACCACGGCCTTTCATCTGCTGTTTGTATGGAGTCTATTTGTTCTTTGTTAAAACCAAGTAAACTTCCCATTGCTTGACTAGCTCCATACCACGCACCTGCCATAGCTGTTCTACCTGCAAAACGCTTCGCTCCTCTTAACCTTAAAGTTGCATTATCAGAAGACATTTCTTTAAAAGCTTCTCTATAAATACCTGCGGTTGTTCTTACTATTTCAGCAGGAAACGATACAAAACTACCAAGAGGCAAGTATCTTAAAGCTTTAACATTTGGAGGAACAAAATCATAATTAGGAATAGTAGCTCTAATTTTTCTAGCTGCTTCAGCTTCTAATGTTTTAAAATCTGAATTAGGATAAGCTTTCTTTAAAGTGTTTAACTCTGAGTTATAATTAACTATTTTAAAAAAATCATCTACTCCTAAATAAGTTGCTTCCATAGGGTTTGCAATAAATTTATCAGTAAAACCTGTAACTTTTGTAAGTGCAGGATCAACTGCTTTAGCTACACTTTCTGTTAAACCATAACCTTTTAATTTATTATTAAGAGCTACTAATATATTTTCATCTGCGTCCATGCCTGTATCTAATAATGCTCTAAATTCATTAATGGTTGCGTTTGTATTAATAATTCCTAGTCTTTGATAGTCTTGATAAAGCTCATTTAAAGCCGTATCACTTTGCTTACTTTGATTCAGTAAGACTTTAAATGTTTGAGTAGCTTCTCTACCAAAAGGATTAACTCCATTAGCAAGACCAAATTGAAACCCTCCATTTACATTTCTTGCTTGAGTTACTATACTATAAACAGTTTTATTTTTTTGAGAAAAACCTTTTAGTGATAAAAATCCTCTACCTAGTGTATCTAAAAACTGTAAACTACCAGTTGATTTAAAACTTCCAAATCCTTGCTCTCCTTTGAGAGCCGTAGCAATTTCTGGAGTTGTGTAATAATCATATTCACGATTGATTCCAAAATCTAATTGAGAGCCTGTGCCAGATATTTTTGTATTATATATATCTGTATCAAATAACACTTCATCTGCATCGCCTGTGATTGTTAGCTTGGGTTCTACAGAAGGAACTATTTCCGTTCCGGGGAGAACATCTGATTGAGTAGACCTAGCAACTTTAAATATATATTTACCTTCGCCTAGCCTTAAAAGGTTATCATAAAATCTAGAGTCTTCTGCAAACTTAGCCATCTTCTGTGCTGTTAATAAAAATGATTCATCAGCTTCTTGTATTTCTCCCATCAACTTTCTTATGGGTTCAGGTATGTCTCCTTTAGCTTTAAATATATTATTATTTAATTTTCTAACAGATGCTAAATGTTCTAATGCGGGCATATCTCCTTTATTTAAAATTTCATCTACATTTAATCTAGCTGTTTGTTCTGCTAAATCTGGTAACGCACCTTCGTTCATATATCTTTGAGTTATAAAATCTATTGCTTCTTCTTTAATTTCATCAGAAGGTTTATAATTTTTATCTTCAAAAAGCCTAAACGATCTTCTAATATAAGAACCTAAATTTTCTTGTATTATTTCTTTTAAATTACCATCTACCATAGAAGATGTCATTAATCTATCTGATAGTTGATCTATAAAGTTTCTACCCTCTAATACTTGTGCAGCAAGTTCTTCTGGCAAATCATAATTTTTAGCAATATTTTCTACTTGATCTAAAAAAGGACTAGATGGATCATCTAATTTTTCATTAAAAGCTTTATTAACTTTACTTAAAACATCGGGGTCTTGGTCGCTAAAGTTTTTTAATAAAGTATTAAACTTACGACTAATAACTTCTGCTTCATTAACTGTTGCTCTTTGAGCATACAAAGAATCATTAAAAGCATCATAAGCTCTTGGAGTCCAATAACCTCTAGAAGTAAAAGTTCCCTGAAATAGCCTCCGTAGAAAACTACTTTGTTGCATTCTTACTTGAGCCTCACCTTCAGGAGTTTCGTTAAATCTTAACTCTGGTTGTTCTTGTAAGTTTCTAATAGAAGCAGCATCTTCAAGAAGATCATCTCCAGTTTTTGTAAAGTAAGGGTCTTTCCACTCACCTTTAGAAGCTATTTCTTTTTGTTCTCTTGCATAATCTACAAGCAAAGTTCCTTTGTCTTCTTTAGTAAGTTGTTCAGGAGTTTTATTAAATTTAGTTTTTATAAATTTTCTAAATTGATTAGCTTTTCCTGCTCCTAACATAATAGTATCTATAATTGCACCTATTGTTGCTCCTTCACCTATAAGCTTTAATCTTTTTATAGATTCAGAATCATCTTTATCAGTGGCAAAAAGTAAATACTTATCAAATTCTTTGGCTGCTGTTTCTCCTAAAGCTTCTTTAAACATTGTACTAATATTTTGATCTGGATTAGTTAAAAGTTGATCTACTATAACTCCTGCACCTGTACTTTTAAAAAAATTATTACGCCATACTTTAGATTTAGATAATAAATCAGGTAAGTTTTTAAAAGACTTAATACCTCCATAAAGATAAGTTCCTACTTCTGCTGTTGTACCAATAGCAGTATCCATAGGAAATATTCTACCAGTTGTAGGATCATAAAGAGTTCTTACATCTTCATTTATAGCCCTAGCTATTGGTTCGGCTGCTGCTTTTGTAACAACTGAAGACATTTCAGGACTTTGTAATATTTCTTTTTGTTCACTACTTATAGCACCTACAGCTTCTCCATATTGAGTCATTCCATATTTTGCTAAATTAGCAAGATCAGATTTAGTATCAGCAAAAAGTCTACCAAAATCTATTTTAACTGCGTGAGCTTCAGCTTTAGTATCTTCGGCCATTTCTCCATAAGATTTTGGCTCTGGTGTATCTTCACCTTGTAAGCTTCTTAAATTAGCAAGTTGTCCACTATACATACCCATTGAAGGTTTAACTTTATCTTGACCACTTACGACAGGAGCTTCTTCAGAAAGTTCTTCTTCAGGTTCTTTTAATTCAAGCTGCCTTGTATCTACGCCATTTTGAGACTTCCAAATTTCCCAAGCATCTGAGTCTGACACATGATCGGGAACATTAGTATATGTATGACCATTAGGAAGTTTTACTGATCTATTTTTTTCATCTGCCACTTAGTTTCCCCCGCCAAACTCACTTGTTGTTCCTCTCACAAATCCCGCAAGAGTCTGTTGTAGTTCCGTAATTTCTACAAGACTTATACCTAGACGTTTTGCTGCTGCTTCACGTTCATCTGGATCGTCAGATAGTGTTGAAATTAAAGCATCAATTTCTATCATTCTATTACCTGCTGTTGCCCAAAAATTATTTATTAAAGCTTCTTTTGCAGGGTCTTTTAAGTTAGTCACTTCACTCATTTTAGTTTCTAGTAACTTTGCAAATTCATTATATTCAGCCATAGTTGTCACATTTGTGTAATTCTGAATATTGTCATTTGCTCCAAGCTCTTTCATTAATGCACCATAAGCATCACGATTTAATTCGTCAGATGCTAACTCCATTAAATTTGGTAACGCTTTTATAGCTCTTGCTGTTCTTATTTCATGAGTATCATTTGGATCATCAAAAGTTATGATTTCTCTAGGGCCATAATCTACTATTTCTTCACCTGTATTTCTATGTATTCTTATTGTTCTATCTTGTAAGACTAATAAATTATCAGTTCCTACATATTTTATTTTGTCTGTTTTCTCTTCATACATACCATCTTCAGAAATAGTACCTAGCTTGTCTGCTAGACCAGACATTTTGTAAGAAGAAAAAAGGTCTTTATTATCATCAAAATCTTTTTTAAAGGAATTAAACTGTGTAGTATTTTGATATAAAGGACTATTAATTAAAGCGTCCATAGCTTGAGCATCTAATTCTTCTCTGCTTGTTTTACCAAAAAAAGATTTAGCTCTTTTAAATAAAACATCAGAAAATTTATTAGGATTTATAGTTCTAGAAAGTTCTGTAATTCTAGCTGCACGTTCTTCTGGTGTACCTGTTCCCTGTAAAGCATCATAAGCTTTTTCAAAATCAGTAGCCCACTCATCAGATAATGCTCTTAATTCTTCATCTACTTTAGCTCTAAATGGCCCTGCTTCTCCTATAGCTCTATAAGAACCATCATTTCTTGCTTGTAATTCTGCTTCTGCTCTAGCCATAAAAGGAGCAGAATATTTATTATAAGCGTAGTCACTTGGAGTACCGCCAAAAGAATCTATAGCTTCTTTAGTTTTTAGTAGTTCTCCACCATATCTATTTGCTAGTTCAAAACTAGACGCAATAGCCATAGCATTAGGATCAGAAGAAAATAACTCTCTATCTTTTCTCAAGGCATTATCAGCTATAGCTTTTGTACCTGCATCTATAACAGGAGGCAAAAGCAATTCAGTCCAAGCTTGTCTTTTTTCCCAAGACTCTTTACGTTTTCTAAACTTATCATCTCTTGCTTGTTTTGAAGCTAATAAGCTTGCTCCTAGTTCTCTTGCTTTACTCATTTTTAATTCCTTCCTAATAGACTATTAGTATCATCTTCAACAGCTTGATCAGGTTGTGATAGCAAGCTAGAAACTTCTATATTTTCTATTTCTTCTTGTATATCAACAGGCAATATTCCTGCCGGAATACTATTCTTTCTAGCAGCTTTAGTTAATTTTTCAAACTTTTCTTTTTCCATATCTATATTAAACATTTTAGCATTTTCATTTGCTTCATCATCTTCATTTTCAGCATCATAGATTACGGGGTCTATATCTGATCTTTCACATAATGCTAACAACATATAACATAAAGGTTCAGCCAATATCATCATTAAGTCGGGATTCCATTTACCTTCTGTAAACCCTTGAAATAATAATACTTGAGTTATTTCCATTAAAGGAGTTCCATCGGCCATCATATTTATTAAAGCAGAATAAGCTTCTTTTGAAGTTATTATTTCTAATAAATATCTAAGACTTTCATCTAGTTCTACAAACTCTGGAGACTTTTCCCACGGATGAGGACTATCAGGATCATTAGTTAAACCCTGCCCCGGAATTGGTCTATTTAAAGAAACTGTAGAATTTATAGGAGCATCTGTTGTTTGTATTGCCATTATAAACTCCTTTAAGATAATCTATAAAATGCTTGTAAGTTAGCAGCGTAAGTATTAGAACCATCATATAAACCTGTAGCTCTTGGTTGTCTTGAAGAAGCTGCTAAGAATTGATCGCCTCCTATACCATAGTCTACTGCTTGTCCTGCACCAGTTACTTGGACGTTTCCAGCATTAACTACATAACCATAATCAGGAGCTTCAGGAGGATCACCTGCTGCTAAATTCATTAGCCCTTGTGTTGCTACATTTGTTGCAGCACTAACGCCTACATCTTTAGCAAAGCCGCCTACTGAGGTATCAAAGAAACCGCCAACTTCTGGGGGGCTTGGCATTCTTAAAGGTACATCTACAGTTGGTATTATTTTTTCCCCAGTTAATAAGTCTGTATGAGGACTTACTGCTTTATCTAACAAAGAAGACCTCGGTGTTGTTGCTTGAGCTATTGAAGACCTATTAATTAAAGATGGGCCTTGTACAACATTAGAAATATTATCCATATCTAAATTTATAGCTTGCCCACTAATATCATCCCAATTTTGTATTTGAGGATTCATTTGTTTAATATTATCTACAGAATGATAAGCACTATCTGATAGTCCTTGTAGTGTTGTATTTGAACCTGCGGTTATACTAGACCTAAAAGGGTCTAAAATTTTACTAGCATTTGAAGTTATATCTGTAGTTACT
>TARA_R110002020_G_scaffold110253_4_pt1 | contig 11750 bp, 11 predicted proteins | sample TARA_R110002020 | Tara Oceans TARA_R110002020 (sample SAMEA4396489) | marine metagenome | biome: Westerlies Biome; feature: [MES] marine water layer (ENVO:01000295) within the mesopelagic zone...; material: water (ENVO:00002006), including particulate matter (ENVO:01000060) such...
TGCGTCACCACCGCTAACAAAGACCTCGATTTCTGGATATTTTTTGGTGTAAGCTTCAATTTGTCCGAGCAATTCGAACTGTATTCCATACCAAATTCCGATTTGCATACAGGTGATCGTATTATCACCAATCAGTTGGTTTGGCTTCACTTTGGGATCGACAAGAGGCAATCTCGCTGTGTGCTCATGCATGGCTTTTGCCCGCATCATAAGACCGGGACTGATAGCCCCACCTAGATACGAGTTATTCCCGTCGATCAGGTCAAAAGTAATACAAGTTCCCAAGTCTATTGCGAGAATTGGTCCCTTTCCGCTCATAGCCCACGCACCTATGGCCCCAGCTATGCGATCCAAACCCAAGGTAGCTGGAGTTCCGTAAGCATTTTTGACAGGTACTTTAGTCTCCGAATTGAGAAATATAAAATTGAAAGGCAAAATCGAACTTAGCTCGGTATGACTCCATCTCACTGAACTGACTAGGCATCGCTCAAAAGAAATTGACTTCCAGTATACTAAAGCAACTTCAAGCGTTTCATACACATTCTCCTCAAGTAGCTTTTCTCCTTCAAATAGAGCGGTCTTGATTCTTGTATTGCCAATATCTATGATCAGATTCCTCATCCAGTTTAATTAATTGATTGCAAAATAGCCATTCAAAAAAAGCAGGGCATTTTATCCTTGTTAAATTATCTTTGACGCAGTCCTCACTTAACATACTTTAACCCATGAGCCCTACCAACTACACCATGATCGGTCTGATGTCTGGCACTTCAGGTGATGGGCTAGACATAGCCTATTGCAGTTATGAACTTCAAGATCAGTGGTCTTACGAGATTTTAGACGCAATTACGATTCCTTTTCCTATCGACCTAGGATCTAAGCTGATGAATTGCCACAAGCTATCAGCGATGGACTTGGCGCTTCTTGATGTGAGTTTTGGGAAGTGGATGGGTGAGAAAGTGAAGGAGTATTGCACCGAAAAGCAAATCAAACCCTTGGCAATATGCTCTCATGGCCATACCGTTTTTCATCAACCCGCTAAGGGGCTGAGCCTTCAGATTGGAAATGGTTGGGCGCTACATCATGCTTCGGGACAGCGCGTGATCAATGATTTCCGGATGAAAGATATCCAACTTGGCGGACAGGGAGCACCATTGGTCCCGATTGGAGACAGATTGCTTTTCCCCAACATCGATTTCTGTATCAACCTTGGAGGTATAGCTAATATCAGCATGGAGTCCGCAGGAAAGAGAATCGCCTTTGACACCTGTCCGTTTAATCTACTTATGAATGCCCAGGCAAATGAACTGGGGGCAGAATATGATAAAGATGGCGATTGGGCAAAAGAAGGTATGCTAAATGAAAAGCTCTTCAATGCACTCAATGCCTTAACATACTACTCAAGAAATAATGCAAAATCACTTGGCAGAGAGGATTTGGAAGATGATTTCATCCCATTATTGTCTGAAAGTGGCCTTTCTGAAAAGGACCTTCTTGCTACTCTAGTAGAGCATTATGCTTTTCAAATTGCCAAAGTTATCAAACGCCATCAACCTACAGCTCAGCCATCTGTGCTAATCACTGGTGGCGGAGCTTACAATTCCTATTTCATCGAGCGATTGGATAGTCAGCTGAATAACAGCTGGTTTCATACTGAAGCTACCCCTGAGCTGATTGAGTTTAAGGAAGCCTTGGTCTTTGGTTTTCTAGGTGTATTGCGTCTTCGCAAGGAAAACAATTGCCTCGCTTCAGTCACAGGGGCAGATTTAGACTCAAGTGGCGGAGTAATTTATGGCTAACCATCCGTCAGACTTCCTATGACAAGACTGGTTTATTTTTCTATTTTTGCCCAGTTATAAACCCAAATTAGATGCAGGAATTACTTAAAAAATTTGAAAACAAGCAGCCGGAAATCACTTTTGAATGGAGTGATAGCGAATCAGAAGCTGAAGGCTGGGTAGTAATAAATTCCCTAAGAGGAGGAGCTGCAGGCGGGGGCACTCGCATGAGAAAAGGACTGGACAAGCGAGAGGTAGAGTCTTTGGCCAAAACCATGGAAGTGAAATTCACGGTATCTGGTCCGGCGATAGGCGGTGCAAAGTCCGGAATCAACTTCGATCCAAATGATCCACGTAAGGACGAGGTGCTCCGCCGATGGTACAAAGCGGTGATGCCTTTATTAAAAAGCTACTACGGAACTGGAGGAGATCTGAACGTGGATGAAATCCATGAAGTAATCCCAATCACCGAATCCTATGGCCTTTGGCACCCACAAGAAGGAGTGGTAAATGGTCACTTTCATGCCACTGAGCCGGAGAAAATCCGCAAAATAGGACAACTCAGACAAGGTGTTTCCAAAGTACTGGAAGATCCTCTTTACACCCCAAACGGCCCGAAAAAATACACCGTAGCTGATATGATTACTGGATTTGGCGTAGCGGAAGCTGTAAGGCACTATTATAAGATCTGGGGTGGAAATATCAAAGGTAAACGAGCAGTGATCCAAGGATGGGGAAATGTGGGAGCAGCCGCGGCCTGCTTTCTCGCTGTAGAAGGGGTGAAAATTGTTGGTATTATTGACAGAGATGGAGGTGTAATCAATAAGGAAGGATATTCTCTCGATGAAGTACGTGAGCTTTTTCTGAATAGAAATGGAAACAAACTCGTAGCAGAAAATCAACTTTCTTTCCAAGAAATCAATGAAAAAATATGGGATTTGGAAAGTGAAATATTCATCCCTGCGGCTTCATCCAGATTGATCCAAAAGGATCAGGCAGAGCGGATGGTCAAAGCCGGTCTGGAGGTGATTTCATGTGGAGCCAATGTACCTTTTGCTGATCCGGAGATTTTCTTTGGACCAATTGGAGTCTGGACTGATCAGCAGATATCGGTGATTCCTGATTTCATTGCCAATTGCGGTATGGCGCGAGTTTTCGCCTACCTAATGAGTGACAATGCTGAAGTTACCGATATGGCAATATTTTCAGACGTCAGTGAGACTATCGAAAATGCATTGAAAAATGTACATGCCGCCAATAGCCAAAAAGTTAAACTAGCTGAAACCTCCTTTAGTATAGCTTTAGCACAACTCGTGTAAAAGTATACATTGCCTTTGCGCTGATGGAGTTAATTTTTGATTAATTCCATCAGTATGGCAAATATTGATTGTGCTGTATCGGGCAAAATCTGTAGTTTAGCAGAAGCCCAATCTGATTACCAGCAACCAATAATTTGCTTAAATTAACCGAAAAGAACACCCAGTATACCCTATAAGCCTAATGAAGAGTTTTATCTTAAGTTTCTCCTTACTTTTCGGAATATTATTTTTTGGCGGACTAAATGCCCAATATGCAGTCGCACAAAATAATGATACTGAGCAAGTATACTTAGCTCAAGCAGACCATGGTAATGCTGACCAGGCCACCACGCATGGAGAAAATGCGATAGAAGCAGAGGCCGAAGATCATCACACTGCACCGCTATGGTTAGTCATCCCATTTGTGGCTTTGCTATTGATGATTGCCACAGGCCCTCTGTTTTATGAGCATTTTTGGCACAAAAATTATCCTAAAATTGCCATCGGGCTAGCATTGCTAGTCGTCTTCTACTATTTATTTATTCTAGGCAATGTACATGCCCCCGTTCACGCGATGGCAGAATACATTCAATTTATAGCCCTTTTAGCCTCTTTGTATATCGCTTCAGGAGGGATATTGATTGAGATAGATAAAAAGGCTACCCCTTTTGCAAACGTAACTTTACTGGTAATCGGAGCGCTGATCTCCAATCTGATCGGAACAACAGGGGCTTCCATGCTTTTGATCAGACCATTTATCAGACTTAATAAGGGAAATATTCAGGCCTACCATATCATATTCTTCATTTTTATGGTAAGTAATATCGGTGGGTCATTGACACCGATCGGCGATCCTCCATTGTTCTTGGGTTTCTTGAAAGGTATTCCATTCTTCTGGACTTTAGAGCATAACTGGCCAGCGTGGATATTTGCGTTAGCAGCACTAGCAGCAGCATTCTACTTTATAGATAAAAAACTCGGTAGAGCAAACGATGATTCTGAGCTAGAAGAAACCACTTATACCAATAAACTTTCCTTAATTGGAATGAAGAATTTTGGCTGGTTATTCATCATAATTTGCTCAGTATTCCTCGATCCAAACGTTATCGAAGGAGTTCCAGCTATCGTTTATGATGGACAGAAATTCTCCTATATCCGTGAGATCATTATGCTTTCGGTAGCTTTCTTGTCTTACCGATTTGCTGACCAGAGAGCCATCAAAGGCAATGAATTTAACTTCGAGCCTATTAGAGAAGTAGCATTTATCTTCGTAGGAATATTTGGTACTATGATGCCAGCCTTAGAGCTCGTAGGCGCCTTTGCAAAATCTCCAGAGGGTGCAGCAATGATCACACATAATACATTGTATTGGGGAACGGGTATACTTTCCGGTTTCCTAGACAATGCCCCTACCTACCTCAACTTCCTTGCAGCAGCGATGGCTTCCAAAGGCGCATCGATTAGCAATATCGAAGAAGTGCGCCAGTTTGCGGCGGATGGTTATCATGATTCTGCCTTTGAATTAATGGCAATCGCAATTGCTTCAGTATTCTTCGGAGCTATGACCTATATTGGAAATGGACCTAACTTTATGGTGAAGTCCATTGCAGAGCAAAATGGTGTTAAAATGCCATCATTCTTCGGCTACATCATACGATTCTCTCTGCCGATCTTACTGCCATTACTATTCCTAGTGTGGTTGGTATTCTTTGCTTTTGTATAATTCAAACCTCTTCAAATCGGAAGCAAGACTCCAAGTGATCATTGAATAGACCCGTGGCCTGCATGTGTGCGTAGACAGTAGTGCTTCCCAGGAATTTAAACCCACGCTTCTTCAGATCTTTGGCTAGCAAATCAGATTCTTTGGTGGTGGCTTGTGCTTCAGACATAGAGGATAAGCGATTTTTAATCGGCTTTCCTCCGACAAACCCCCAAATGTACTTGGAAAAAGAACCAAATTCCTGCTGCACTTCCATGAAGCGTTTAGCGTTGTTGATCGCAGCACGGATTTTCAGCACATTTCTGATTATGCCAGGATCTTGTAGCAATTCCTGCACATAACTCTCTGGAAATTCCGCCACGACTTTGTAATCAAAGTCTGCAAAAGCTTTGCGATACCCCTCTCTCTTTTTCAAAATCGTGGCCCAACTCAATCCTGCCTGGGCTGATTCAAGAATTAAAAACTCGAAGTGAATCTGATCATCCCAAACCGGAACACCCCATTCGGTATCGTGATAGGCTACATATTCTTCGAAACCCAGACACCAAGGACAGCGGGATTTTTGATCGGAAACTTGAAAGGTCTTTTTCATTTGTGTCAATTTAGGTGAATAAAATTAATCAAGAGTTGGGATTAGGAGGCAGAGTGACTTAATTTCTGACTTCAATTGACAGAATAAAATGATTGCAACATCCACCCTTGAAATCAGTGCAAAAGCTTACAGACAAAACATCAGATACATTCGCTCAGAAATCGGCCCTGAGCCTATCATATCTGCCGTAGTTAAAGGAAATGCCTACGGGCACGGGATTTCCCAAATGGTAGAAATCGCAGAAAAAGCCGGAATCCGCCATTTCAGTACGTTCAGTTCGGATGAAGCTTGGGAAGTATGGGAAAAATCAAAAAAAGGGTCGGAAATAATGATTTTAGGGATGCTCCACTTAGAGGAGTTGGAAGAATTGATCCGAAAAGGAATCAGCTTTTACGTTTTTGATTTTGAAAGACTCCAGAAAGCTATCGCTATTTCGAAGCAAACTGGCATCGCTGCGAAAGTACATATTGAAATAGAGACTGGATTTCATAGAACAGGTTTTGATTGGGTTCATCGTGAGAAGCTCGCAGGCATTCTTCAAGAAAATTATGAACTGATTTCAATGGAAGGTCTTTGTACACATTATGCGGGTGCTGAGTCAGTGAGCAATTTCGTCAGGGTAAAAAATCAAATTACCCGATATCATGAATTCAAGGACTTTTTCAATGAACAAGGAATCACATTCAAAACCTACCACACAGCCTGTTCTGCAGCTACACTGATTTTCCCTGAAACTATCATGGACATGGTAAGAATAGGAATAGCTGGATATGGATTTTGGCCTACCAAAGAGACTTTTTTTGCGAAGCTAAACTCACTTCCTAAAGGAAATAAGAATCCTTTGAGAAGGCTGATCACTTGGAAAAGTACTATCATGAGCCTGAAGTCAGTGAAAACCGGCGAGTTTGTAGGCTATGGAAACAGCTACATGGCGCTAGAAAATATACGGATGGCAATCGTGCCCGTGGGCTATGGACACGGATATAGCCGTCTGCTGAGCAATCAAGGGATGGTGCTGATCAAAGGACAATATTGCCAGGTGGTGGGCACCGTCACCATGAATGCTATCGCCGTGAATGTAAGCAAACTTAAAGATCTAAAAGTCGGAGATGAGGTGATCTTGATAGGAAAGCAAGGCGGAAAGGAAATAACAGTTGCCTCTTTTTCAGAATCTACGCAACAAGTGAATTATGAAATGCTTACCAGATTGCCGAAAGAAATTCCAAGAAAAATAATTCCTTAATAAAATATAACGGTCTTGTTATTGATCGGCATCACCTTACGGTCTACGTGATATTTGATCGCCTTGGAAAGTACCACTTTCTCCACGTCCTGACCGATCTGCACGAGTTCCGCCACGGTATTGTGATGCCTCACACGTGCAACTTCCTGCTCTATGATAGGGCCAGCATCTAATTCTTCAGTCACGTAATGTGCTGTAGCTCCAATGATTTTCACCCCCCGCTCATAGGCAGCATGGTAAGGTTTTGCTCCGACGAATGCTGGCAAAAATGAATGATGAATATTAATAATGCGATTGGGAAAGTGCTTGATAAACTCAGGAGATAAAATCTGCATGTACCTTGCTAACACCACGAAGTCAATTTGATTTGCCTTCATCAATTCCAACTGATTGGCCTCAGCGGCAGCTTTGGTCTCGGAAGTAATAGGAATGTGGTGAAATGGAATCCCGAAGGCCTCCACAACTTGCTTCAAATTAGGATGATTGGAAACGACCAAAGGAATATCAACCTCAAGCTGTCCTGCATAGTGTCTTCCCAAAATATCAAACAAGCAATGAGAAAGCTTGCTAACGAAAATCGCCATTCTTGGCTTAGGGAAATTGAAATGAAGCTTGAATTCCATCTGAAATCGCTCTCCAACTTCAGCTTTAAAACATTCAGAAATCTCATCTTTACCCAACGAGAAAGAATCTAATTCCCAAGCAGCACGCATGAAAAACATACCCAGATTCTCATCCACGTGCTGATCTACCTCAAGTATATTTCCATTGTAGGTGTACAAAAACTTGGAAACTTCGGCTACGATTCCTTTTTGATCGGAACACTGGATGATTAGGATGGCTTTTTTCATGGTTGAATAGTTTGTTTGTCTGCAAAAAATCAAAGAGTCTTTAATTGTGGCAAACGCCATAATTAATCATTGAATGAAACTTATATGATCATTTTTGAGCAAAATACTCGCTACTAGTTAAGATTTCTGTTTGATTCAGTTTTTCTAAAACCAATAAATCCTTATCCCCTGTTATTAAGTGTGATGCTCTCCCGTCCTTTGCCAAGGATAAAAGAAAATTATCTTTAGGGTCGCGACACAATTCAATAGAGGTTGTAACCAAAACAAATTCAGCTTTTGTACTGATTTTTGAAATAAGACTCTGAAGATCTGTTTTTGAAAAGTATTTTTTGAATTTAGGTCTTTGGGCTACTTCTAAGAATTCATCCAAAAGTTCTTGGTTAAAAAGCAAAGTGAGTTTGTCATCTTTAATCAGTTGATCAACTTCGGAAAAATCCTTGGTTAAAAGAAAACTCACCCAAATATTGGTATCAAAAATAACTCTATGCTTTCCCTTTGGCATAGCGTTTAGTTCTCACAGCCTCAACTTCCCTAGTTATCTCATCTAAAGTCGGCGGATTAGATGCGGCTTTTTTTCTAAGTCTATCCACGGAAGCCATAAAGGGGTCATTTGAAGAGTCAGCAATGGAAATAAGATTCTTTTCAGCAAGATCTCTTAACAGTTTTTCGCCCTTTGGATTCAAAATTTCTACTTGATAAGTCATAGTGTATCAAATTTACAAAATTGTGACCAATTCTTAATTCAGGAATATTCACGACTTCAATTGACGCTACATCGGTCTCCACTCATCGGTCTTCCAGCTTTTACGAACTCCAGATCTCCCAAGAGGCTTCAGCCTGCAAAATTAGCATTTCGTGGCCATTCTTAGCTTTGCCTCCAGCATCCAAACAAGCTTTCATCAACGTAGTCACCGGAGGATTATAGACCAAATCATACACAAAATGTGAAGGAGAAAACTGATCCAACGGAATAGCAGGCATCCCTTCCTCATTAGGAAAAGTACCGAGAGGGGTAGTATTTACGATTAGGTGATGAGTCTTCATGATCTCAGGGTTGGAAGCTAGGTCACCGTAAGTAATTTGATCTTCATCTTCTGAGCGGGATACATTCAGAAAATCAATATCCAAATCTATCAACGCCTGCTTGATTGCTTTTGATGCTCCGCCTGTTCCCAAAATCAAGGCCTTGAGTTTAACTCCACCAAGCCAAGGTGAAAGCGAATTTTTGAATCCAATATAATCTGTATTATAACCTGTGCGAATTCCATCCTGAATATGAATGCAATTTACCGCGCCGATCTCCTCACAGGCTTCTTCCAGATCATCCATCAAGGCAATCACATCCTCCTTGTGCGGAATAGTGACATTGATGCCTTCGATATCTGGATTTTCACTTAGAATATCCTCGAGGTCACGCGCATTCGGTATGTCGTATAATTCATAGGAACAGTCTGTAATTCCTTCCTTCTCAAATTTCTCAGTAAAATATTTCTTTGAAAAAGAGTGTGTAAGTGGATGACCTATCAAACCGAATTTCCTCATGATTTCTTCAAATATGCCGCTAGGCGCTCAATTCCCAGTACTAAAATGATTCCGAAAGCAAAGGCCGCTAATGCGATCATCAACTTTGGCTCAAAACCTGTTTGGTCTAGATACTCACTAGGAAACAGGTTTTTCGTCAGAAAAGGTTTTTCCTCTCCACTGGAAGATGTGCGGTAAGCTGTGACAATTTTCCAAGGCCAAAGTTTGTTGATAGACCCTAGCATGAAGCCTGAAAGCAATCCTATGGTAATGGAATAATAATGCTTGAGCAACCAAGAAATAACACGACTGAAAGACAATAAACCAACAATACATCCCAAAGCAAAAACAGCTAGAGTAACAAAATCTCGCTCTGAAACTGCATGAAGAACTGACTCATATTTTCCCAGAATTAATAAAATAAAACTTCCACTAATTCCAGGAAGAATCATCGCGCAAATTGCAATGGCCCCAGCTACAAATGTAAACCAAAGCGCGTCTGGGCTACTAGTAGGAGGTAATTCTGTAATGAAATAGGCTGCTACTGTACCAATCACCAAGGCGATCACTACACCCAAGCTCCATTTCTTGATGTCCTTCAAAATCAAAAACGCACTCACTAATATCAACCCACAGAAAAATGACCAGAGAGGAATAGGATGCTCAGCCATTAAATAGGTAATTAATTTCGAAAGGGAAAAAATACTCGTCATGATCCCAAGGAAAAGACTAAGTAAAAAGGCTCCATTCACTGCTTGAAAGAATGCTTTGAACTCGAACTTGAGCAGCAACTTCAGGCTATCGCCATTGAAGGAATTGATACTGTCCAGTAACTCTTCATAGATGCCTGTGATCAATGCAATTGATCCACCGGAAACACCCGGTACTATGTCTGCAGCTCCCATACCCATTCCTTTCAGGTAAGTGAGTATGTATTTTCTAATAGAATCCATTGGTCAAAAATAAAGGCTGATCGGAATATTCCAATCAGCCTGTAATGAGTTGAGTAGTATTACAATTTGATTTCTCCGAGAAAGTGATCGAAAGTATCACCTCTCAATCCCAATCGGATAGTCTCCAACGGAATCACTTCCGAAGGGCTGATATTTCCAAGGTTTACATTGGCACCGATCAGCTTGATAAACCAAACCTGCTGAGATTTGATAGGAGCTTCCCAGATGATTCTTTCTTCAGGGATTTGAGTTAGAATTTCTTCCACTAATCCTTGTCTTACTTCTCCAGAATCTCTGAAAAGACCTACGTTTCCGCCTTCTCTAGCTTCACCGATTACTTTCCAAGCACCGGCATCCAATTCTGTTTGCATCTGCTCAATCCACTTATATGGAGGAATAATCTTGGCGGCATCTTTGGATCCAACTTCGGATAGTACCGTAACTTGCTTGGCTAGTGTAGCTATGTATTCACACTTCTTATCATGATTTAAAGAAATTGATCCATCTGATACCTCAGCGAACGAGAGATCATATTTATCCAAAACTTTTCTGTAATCATCAAATTGTCCTCTTACAATAAAAGCTTCGAAAAGTGTTCCTCCTAAATAAACAGGAATTCCTGCTTCTTTATAGATGGCAAGTTTTTCATTGAGGTTTTTGGTCACATAAGATGTCGCCCAACCCAGCTTCACGATATCAACGAAATCGGAACAACTTTCAACAAAATCTTCTGTGGCGCGTAGGCTTAGGCCTTTGTCCATGGCCATGGTAAATCCTTTGGTTCGTGGCTTTTCAGTCCGAACGGGGATATTATTCAGCTCATAATTCATTAGCGAGGTTTTAATGTTAAGACTCGAGATTTTCTTCTCGATATTGGGCAATAATCTTGTATAAGGCCTTCTGCTGTTTCAGCTCCGGCATCAAATCATACATGATCGTATGCTTTTCGAAGTTCAAAGTTAACCCATTTTCCAAAAATGAAAACGCCTCTTTGTAATTGCCCATTTTGATTAGGTACACGACTAGGCGGTAATAAAGCTCAGCCTCTTCTGGCATTTCTTCAATCCCCTCGCGCGTCACGTCAATAGCTTCCTCAAAACGGTTTTGCTCAAAATAGATAAGTGCCAGATTCACATAGGTTTCCAGAATCCCAGGTTCCAAATTGATCGCTTCTTCGTATGCTTCAGAGCTTGCCTGCATGTTCCCCAAATTAAATTCAGCATCGGCAAGACCTACCCAATAATTAGAATTTTCTTTTGTAAGATTTAATGCTTTTTTGAAATAATGTATCGCTTCAAAGAATTTTTCCTTCTTCAGCATGCACATTCCTAGTCCGAACCAAGCATCGTCATACTCTTCGTCGAATTTCGCGGACTTCTTAAAGTACTTAAACGCCTCGTCTATTTTTTCGAGCTTTTCATAGGCAGCACCCATGTAGCAGCAGTTTTCAGCATTGGCCCCTTCACAATTAATCGTATTTTGATAAGCTTCCAAGGCTAGCTCATACTGCTGCGTATTCATCAGCGCATTGCCAAGATTAAAGTAAGCCGATGCAAACGCATCATCGATCAAAATGGCATAATCATAGGCTTTGATCGCTTCTTCAAATCGGCCAAGACGGTTGTAAACCACGCCTAAGTTGTACCAAGCTCCAGCAGAGTATGGATCCTGATCAATGAATTCCTGATAGAAATCCAAAATCTCATCAAAGGATCCCTCTTCTTCAGTGATCATTGCCAACTGAAAAAGCGCATCTTCGTGATTGATACGGTTTTTTACAGCTTCTTTGAAGTA
>TARA_R110002020_G_scaffold124120_3_pt1 | contig 11748 bp, 3 predicted proteins | sample TARA_R110002020 | Tara Oceans TARA_R110002020 (sample SAMEA4396489) | marine metagenome | biome: Westerlies Biome; feature: [MES] marine water layer (ENVO:01000295) within the mesopelagic zone...; material: water (ENVO:00002006), including particulate matter (ENVO:01000060) such...
CAATGTAGTGGAGATTGTAATGGGGACCCAGTAGGTACTTTTAATGTAGGTTGGGCAGATTGTTGTTGGTATCAAATACCAGGATGTATGGATAATACAGGAACTGGAAATCCAGATATATTTGGTTCGGGTAGTTATTCAGTATGGAACTACAACCCTCTTGCTACTTTTGATGATGGTTCATGTTTTTATCAAGAACCCATCCAAGGTTGTCTAGATGATGGTGGGGTAGGTTTAAGTAATGTAATGGGCCCATATTTAGCCCCTACTTATGTAGGAATACCCGCTAATAATTTCGACCCAGATGCAAATATAATGGCTTTAGGAACATGTACATGGAATGAAGGATGTCCAGACCCATTAGCAACCAATTATGACCCCTGTTCAGACCCTAATGTCTTAACTGATGTTATCGCGAATACTTTTGGGTGGAATTGTATAGTAACAGATGTAAATGGAATTGCATTACCAGGATTTTATGCTTCAGTACCAAATGCATCTCTTTGTAATTATAACATTCCAGGTGCGGGACCAGGATGTATGGACCCACAAGCCTTAAACTTTAATCCATTAGCAACACAAGATTGTGCGGGAGTTTTCCCACCAGTAGATTTTACCTGTTGTACTTATCCAGTTGAAGGGTGTACCGACCCGAATGCGTGGAATTATAACGCACTCGCAGTTATTGATGACGGGTCATGTGAGTATCAAATTAATCCATTTCAAGAAGGAGTTAATTTCCTAGATGGGACTAAAGTATTACTATGTAGAGACCCACTTACAAAAGAAGAGGTATTAATGAATGTCTGTGAGCCGACAGAAATACAATCAGAAATATTTATCGAAAGAGGAAAACAAACAGTATTTGAACCAAATCAACGATTAGGGGAAATTAAAACCATGGGAGGACTAGAAAACCACGGTTATGGGTATTATAAAATAAAGAAACAAGAATAAAATTTAAAAAATATGGCATTAGGAGCATACGGAATAAAAAGACCAGCAGATGTATCACCAGAAGACGTTGATATAGTAATGGTATATACCCCTACCAGGGAATCAAATAGTGGTGTAGTACTCAAAAGCTTAGACGCGAGTTCTATCTTAACCCCTTATTATCATAATGCTGATACTACAGGAAAAGCAAACGTAGAAATTTTAGGGGGACTATATAATTTAAAATTACCTTCTACAGAATTTAATAAAAAAGGGATTTATACTGTTTATATTAAACCAGTAGAAGTACGAACTTCTATCACCGATTGTGGTGTATTATCCTCATTACCAAACGTTAAGGGATTAGTTTTTGATTTAAATAATGTTGCTCCACAATATAGAAATAAATTTGTAAACAATGGATTAGTTGGTTTTAGAGTAGAATATTTGAATTCCGACGGAACTAAAATTCCTAATTTTTATAGAGTTATCACTTCTTCTTTCTTCTGTGAACCAATAACACAAAATTTAACTAATAGTGCACAAAAAGCAATTAGGTACCGTTATGTAAATGGAGGAAGTAATCTATTATTTTGTACATTAACACCTACATCAGCACCTTCAAATAAACCTAACGCTTTACCATATATCGGACAACCCGACCAAAATGTTATTATAAGCAATACCTATTTTAATCCAATAACTTTAGAGATAGAGATGGTGGATTACGACTTAGAAAGTTTAGGTATAGCATTGTATGGAAATCAAACTAAGTCATTAACTGACGGCATTTATACTCTTTATGACGAAAATGATAACATTTATAAACAATATACTCTCTACGAAAAACGCGACCAATTCGGTAATCCGTTATATGAAGTAAGAAAAGATAGAGAGAATAATATAGACTTTAGCAAGGCTTTTAATAATATCCAATAGTAAATGGCAAATGGGAATAACACATATTCTTCACAAGCATCTAGTGGATTAGATAGTTTTAGTGATGGTTTAGTTGGAAATCAATTTACGGATGGAACTACTCAGTTTAGTCTAGGTAATTTTGGTATTTCTATGTCTGTTACCGACAAAGATAGTAGAGAATTTTCTTTAGGTAATTTTTCAGAACCAATCACTTTAGATACTCTTAATTTTAGTAGTGCCGAGGAAGCAAAAATCCTAGTAAATAATAGTTTAACTACTTTTATTAATTTTGATAGGAGTAATATTACTAATTTTACTTTATATGGTTCCTTAGCAGAAAGACTTAGAGTTGCCACACAAAATATAATTAAAAAATTTCCAGCAGCGATTGTAGTCAACCAAAGAAGACGAGATTATCTTACTGGGGTAACCGCCACTAACATCATATTTGACGACACAGAAAATGAAACTACGTTAGATGTTAATATATCACAAATGTCTAATCCATTTGCGATAGAGTATACAAGAATGGGTAACCTATTCTTTACAGGTACTACCGATGGGGTTGACGAGATTCGTAATATGACTAAAAACTACTCTAAGTATAGTTTATTTTTAGGTAGTAGGGAATTTGAGATAGAGGTGATGACACCAGCTACGTCAAATACCTCAGGTAATTTAAATATTACGGTAAAAGGTAATCCGTTTAGTGGGGCAAGTTTTGCTACTAGACAAATTATCCTTAAACCTAACACATTACAAACGGAAGAAATCTTTAAAAAGTTAGATGATGTAGAACAATATCTTTTAAATAGAACAAGTACTCCTATCTACACCTCTAGTTTTAAGGTATTAAGAGAAACTAATAGTGGTAAACTGGTAAGTTCTACTAAAAATCTAACTTGGCCTTTACAAGATACTTGGAATATTTTAATAGACGGTGCACCATTTACGAATTATTTAGGAAGACTAAATGATATTGCTGTCACTTTTGATGACTACAAAACCAATCTAGTTTCTAGATTCTTAACTACAGGAGCACTTAAAGAATTTGATACGGAAAACCAAGGATTCGAAAAGATATTACAAGTTTACGGAAGAAGTTTTGACCAAGTTAAAAAATATATAGAAGGATTAGCTTATATGACGAATGTAAGTTATGATGGAATAAATAATGTTCCAGATACTTTATTAAAGAATTTAGCAAGAATGTTAGGGTGGGGAACACCGAGTTCCATCCAACAAGTTAACTTTCTAGATGCTATCTTTAATAGAGGTGGGGCAGAAGAATTTAAGGGGGAATCCACTAATAGCACCCCAGCAGAGTTGGACGTTGAACTCTATAGAAAAATTTTAGTTAACACTGCTTATCTTTTTAAATCAAAGGGAACAAGAAAATCTATAGAATTTTTATTACGATTAGTGGGTGCACCAGAAGCATTAATTGAATTTAACGAACATGTTTATGTGGCTGGAAACCGTATAAATATGAATAAATTTGATAGTACTATTGAAAGTTTCTCAGGTGGAACCTACGTAGAGTCTATCCCTGTAGAAAGACAATATTATAGTGCAGTTACCGATTCACTCACCTTCCCACCAACAGTCATTACAGGATTTACGTTTGGGACACAAAAAGTCACTTTACCCGTTACTGCTACCAGAGAACAGTATCCAGTAGGTAAGGACGGTTATCCTAAACCTCCTAAATTTAATAAAGACGGATACTTCCAATCAGGAGCTGGATGGTTTGAAAGAACACCAGAACATAAAAGTGACAAAATAGTTAATGCAAAAAAATCTACTTTTACGGGTGATACGCCAGATATAAAAACACAATTTGCTCCTTTTACATACGGAGAAAAATATTTAGATTATCTAAGAAAATTCCCAGATATGAAAATGGGATTCGATTTAGTTAAAACTGTAGATAATAAAAAATCATGGGTACAAACCGACCCAAGAAAAACTAATGAAAGTTTTAGAAACTTAGCAAATAGACAATCTATTCTTAATACTCGAGGAACCAAATATCATGTAGATTCGGATAGACAAGTATTAAATGTAAAAAATATAGAGTTATTCTTAAATGTAGGACAAGGATTAGAATGGGATGTGTGGAATACTTCGAGTAAATTTGGTTGTCTATATGGGCTTACACCTCTAGGAGATATAACAACACCTGGAATATTCCCACCACAACACTTATATCCATCTCCAGGTGGTCCAGATTGGACTACAATTCAGATAGACGCTTCTAAATTATCATTTTTTGAATTTGCAGAGAATTTCTGGAAAATACATATTAATGTAAAAAATAGACAAACTATAGATGACGGACATGGAGGAGGATATCCTACCCTACAAATGGTTTATTTAGATTATTTAAACAGTAATAAAGTATGTGGTATTTCTAACAACAAGTACACTTACGAAAAAATGTTAGAGTTTGTAGAAGGAATTAGTGATTATTGGGTAAGATTAATAGAACAAATGGTTCCCGCTACCACAATTTGGCAGGGAGGAGTAAAAATAGAAAATTCTGCTTTTCATAGGTACAAATATTCTTATAAACATGAACCAGTCTGTGACGATTTACCTTGTTTGGGGTCTTTTATAGAGTGTGTGGGACCTAATTTTAATGAGGTACTAGTAAATGGGTTTATAGCGTCAGAAGGAATTAAATTTAGTGGAGCAGGATGGTACAATAAAATAACACTAAACGGACAAGAATATACAGGAACATTAGGTCATAATTATATCTACTATAGTAGTACTACAATTAGTGACATACCAAGTACAGATGCGTGGTTGGATAATATGGTATCTATATTAAGTGGTATAACAGGTCAATGTTTTAATTATTACGTTTTTGATGACACAACGACAGGAGCACCTCCTATCACCAACCCAAGGACACTAGTAGTTCAAGGGTGTTGTGAAGGTGGAGTAGATTTATGGAATTACAATACTGGTCCAACCCCAGGTACTTTTATGGCGGAGACCTGTCTAGAATTAGATGTGGTGCGTGCAAGATTAACTGCGGCGACTGCTAATATTTACGCATTCTATGACACTACTTCTTTAAGTGCATCGGTTGCATTTGCGGCAAGACAATCCCTAGATATGTATTCCACTCAAATTAGATTAACTGGGTGGAGTGGAAAGACTTACCATATACCAGTAGGACAAGAAAGATGGTTATCGTGGGCTAATTATCCCTGGTCAGGTGCTTTATCTGGAACTACAGCGGGAGGACCTTATTCTGCATTAAGAACCACATTCCCTAGTGGATGTGTGGGACCTCCATGGTTACAAAATGTTACTTCTAGGCACTATTGTGATGTTGATAATGGAGAATTTGGAGTATTACCATACCAAGCAGATTTAACTGCTAATGGAAATGCAACCTTTAGTGGACAAGATAAGAATGTAATTGTAGTGAGTTTTGCAGATGAAACTGCACCATATAGAAGTAATAACGCTCTTTCAATCTTTAATGGTTATCATGGAGGTGGTGGTGGAACTATAAGATATGGTGGAAAAGCAAGTTATGCAAACGCAAATGAACAACCGACTATGGGAATCCAAAATGATTGGAATGTAGGGTTTGATGTCACCCCATCTTATCCACAACCTAGACCTGCTTACCAGGAAGATTTTGATAACTTTAGAGGAGTCTTTAACAACTATAATTATTTTAGGTGTTTCTTATACCCAATTATTGAAAATAATTTTACGGCAAAACTACATTTCCCACTTCAGGTTTATGGTGCAATGACAGGGGACTTTATAACTGGATGTACATGGACTAGTAGAACTGGAGATACATGTACAAATAACTTTGGTGTAGCAATAACTGGATATACAGCTACTTCAGGACAGACTGGTTGGCCTGTATATACATTAGATTGTGTTTATGACGGTTTAACTGGAAGTACGTGTCCATTGTCAAAACGACCAAATAATCCAGATGGAACTGGATATACTTTATATAGAAAATATAAAACAAAAGTAGTTACGAGTGATTGGGATGTAGGTACAGGTCTCGGTAACTTTACAGAAAACCCTACAGTAATGGGTGCGGGAGGTACCGTGTCAGCGATTACCACCAACTATAACCCATATACAGGTAGTAGTCTTTCGATGTATAATAGTAAAACAGGATATTATGGTCCTGGATTACAAAACTTTGGTTTCGGATGGAGAGGTAGTTTAGGAACAGAAGGTTGTACAACAGTACAAGGGGTAATTGGAGATGATTGTCTACCAGCACCGAATCCATGTTGGGACCCACAGTGTCCTGGTACCTATTATCGTAACAATGGTTGTATGGCAACTGGGGCAGTAGGTGCAAATGGACAGGGACTATTTCTTGCAGCGAACCCAATAAATCTTTTCCTAAACTCTGCAGGTGTAAGTGTATTCCAAGAAGACTTAACAGAATTCTTAAAAGCGGATACTGAATTATTCTTAGGAGATTATGATTATTGTGAACCTACATGTTCAGAACCTTGTGACCCAGATTCACAAACTGTGTGGATAGGGGGTATAGCATACGATAGAGGAGATATAGTACAATATAACAGACATTGTTGGTTAAGTAATGTTTCAGGAAACACTACAACTCCTAACCAGTTAATGGCTTCCTCATTTACAGGTGAATGTGCAAATGAATTCACCGCAATGACACAAAATAATGCATGGACTCAAATTGATATTTCCCCTCTTAAATTCTTAGGGGGTAATGATTTCAGACCAAGAGAAGATTGTGAAAGTTTAAAAGAAATACCAGAAAATCCAGAAACTACAGGTACTACAGTTGTTACCGACCCATTGAGTTTTAAAGACGGAATCTTTAATATTGGAGGTCAGGATTGTTATGAGTCAGCTTATTTTAATTGTGATGACCTTGTAAATCCATGTTCATGTGACGCTGTCGTAAGTTCAGGAGACACATATGATGCAGGGATAGACGGTAACGGTCACGTAATTCAAGCTTCATATACAGTCTTCCAACCTGAAGACATAGTATGTTGTGGTGGCGGCACAATGCAAGAAAATCAAGCTTATATTTTAAGTAACTTCAGTTCAACTTCTTGGTCTGCAGGTACATGTACATTCGCAACTAATACTTGTACGGCTCAAGAGTTTAATTTAACTATTTGTAATATGGGAACAGGAGGACCTGGTATTATAAATAACATGGCACAACAATATGGATGTTGGATACCATGTGATAATTTAGGGCAAGCTGCTGTAATATTAGCAGGTACAGGAATTAGTTTAATAACTAATAATCAAGACCCATGTAACCCTAACAGTACTATCCTACGTCCGACAAGTCCAGGATTCCCAGCACCGTGTACGTGTGAAATAGACCCAGCGATGAGAACTACTGTGGTAGATACTTTAGATGGTACCTATAATTTAGTGCCTTCTACAGTATTAAACTATAGAATTGAAGGGTCTGCACTTTATAATAGTAATGTGAATGGAGCTAACACTCCAATAAGTTCATTACCAGCTCCTCCAGGTATCGCAACGGCCGAATATTTCCCATGTTGTTTAGGGGATACTTTCGAGATAATACAACATTTATACAATACGTCAAATAATACTCCGACTTCAAATTATTTAGGACAAAGAAAATGGATAATTAATATAGACCAACAAACTTATTGGTGGTTGTACTTTGTGACACATACAGCAGCAGCAGGTACGGACCCATCACCTGACAAACTTTATGTTAGAATACCTAAGGATTTTGTGACTTTTAACCCAGCGGATTCTACATTACTTGACCCACTAGAAGGATATGCAGCAGGAACAGACTTAGCGGACACTGACATTATTTTATTAATGACACCAACTACCAATACTGGTTATTTTGGAGTGATAAATGGATGGGGAGCTACCTTTATGACTACTGAAGAATATTGGGGAGACCCATCACCTGGAGGTATAGTAAATAGTGGAATAATGAACCGATATGATTTAGACCGTACTTTCCCTGATTTACCACTAAGTAATGCTAATTTGAAAATCATGTATAGAATGGAATTTAACTCTCTATGTAATAGTACTCCTGCACAAACTGTAGAATTTACATCTAATATAATAGGGTATAATTCAAGTGCAACTATTAATGACACCCCAGAGACAGACCCTTGTCCTACTGATTTACATGCAGTTATTCCTAAAATGCTACCTACTACGAGTTCTTCTTTAGATTCACAAGTGGGGATTTCTAATCAAAGAAAGAGTTCTTTAACAGAGACTTCAGGAGAAGGGGGAGTAATAACTTTCGACTATACACAATATATGAGAAGGTATTATCCAGAACTAACTCCTAATGATTATAAAATTGTGGGTGGAAATGTTTACGCGGTTCTAAATAACGCTATTTATAAATCATCACAACAAATTCCATATAATCTTACCACGAATGCAGTGGTAGCACAAGATAGAAAGGGAGTACAAACTTATCTTACTTATAATGATGGAACGGATTACCCTAAGGCTAAGTTAAGATGGATGATGGATGTAGTGACACAATATCCTAATAACACAGTACAATTATTCTTTAGAAATAAAGAAATACAAGACGGATTTGAATTCTCTTTGAAAGGAAAACAAATTGGAAACGTAGAATATTATGATGTGTATTACCCTCATTATGATAAACCAGGAAGTTATGGAGCGAGTAATTTACCACAACTCAACTTTACTTTAAGCGGAGCATCTTTAATAACTGGAGAATTTTCTTCACCTAGTTATAGTCGTCTTCCAGTAGAGTATAAAAATTTACAAGATTGGGTAGACAGGAGTATAGGTAATAATCCATTTAATAATAGTTATGTGAATTACCACTCAGATGGAAAGTTCCATAATTTTGAAATAAGAAGAAATTACACCACAGCAATAGGAACAGAAGGAGGAGTTACTCACTACACACCACTTAATAATTTAAATGTGGAAATAGTTGCGACAACCTACGGAAATTGGGAAACATTTAAAAAGACTTCACCACCAATTAGTGGATTAACAAGTCAATATACAGGTTACACCAACTTATCTCCTTATAATAATACTTTGGGAGTTGAAAATCTTACCAGTGATAAAGTATTTGATTTGAACTTCTCTTATACTGCTTTTACAGGAACAACTGTAATACCGATGAATGGACCTCGTAGAAATGATTCTATTCTTATGGGAGCATCAACTTCTATTACCGCGGCAAAAGTAGCACCCGAATCGTTAAGTGAAAATAGTGGACCAGTAAACGTAATTACTTCAGCTAATACCGACTACATCTACTATAAAGCAAAAAGAGACGGACTATACAGGTTCCAGTATCAAGGAGCTGTGACTGTAGATTATTATGATACGGGATGGTGTCAATATTTAGAAAATGCTTATAAAAAGACCACTAATAACACTTACCCCGTTAATGATTTACATTATGAAAATTTAATTAATAGTTCAATTCTATACGTGGGTGGAGGTAGTGATATTACAACTACAGAAGGATACGCATCCAATCCATATACTAATATTCCACCATATAATATGGTAACACCAACCTACGGATTTAATAGAGGGGAAGGGATTAATTATTTTGACGCTCAAATTTGGATAGAAAGAAAGTTTTCCGCAGACACTGCTACGGGTGTAGAATATGTGTCCGCTGCTACACTATCTAAACAATCTATTGGTAATAATAATGAACAATATCCAGATAATAGTAATTTCCTAACTTTAGAAGTTACACCTGCAGACATACTTGCAAACACTTACACGAGTTCAGGAACTACATGTAGTGCAACTACAAGTTTAGTGTTTAGTAAAACGATAAACATTAGTCTAGATACAAAGTGTGTTAAATTAAATAAAGGAGATGAAATAAGATTAAAAAATCTAGTTACTTGGCACTCAACCAGTAAATCGGGTGGAACAACCACATTAGATGTTAAAATAGGAAGTAAAAATGAAATAACTACTTCAGTTTATAAAGGGGTAAAGACCACTGAAACACAGACAAGATATCCTTGGTATCGTGTAAGTGTAGACGCATGTAATCTAAGAAAAATAAGAAAAAATTTAATATGGGACCCACAACAAAAGGCACAATCCCATAGTTGGTTTAACGAATCTAAAAAAGAAAGTTTAGCGGAATATGGTACATTATACCTTACCACGTATTTTGCAGATAAAGAACTAATTCTGCCACCTAAACTTAAAACAATTAAAGATATAAATAACCTAACTTACTTAGATATACCTAAAAACTATACTGGACCATTTGATTTACAAATTGTTGGGGAAAGAACCTCTAATTGGAACAAAGCATTAGAAGAGGGTAGATTCACTGACGGTATACAACCCCTATCAACCAAACCGTTTAATTTTAATGGACTAAAAACTCAGTGGACAATGCCTGTGTTTATGACAGAAGAGGGTAAGATTCCACCGTTCCCTAATTATTCTCACACCTATTTAGTAGAAACTCAGTTTAGAGTTAAAGGTACGTCACGAAGTTTTTCTCATGTAGTCGCATATACAGACGACATCAATACCTCTATCAGTTATTATAATAGAAGTAACGGTTTTAGTAATCTAGAAGCTCCATTAACGGGACAAGATTTTATTGTCCAAAATGAACAACAAGATAAAAGAAAAATGTACTTTAGTCTGACTGACCTTATAATTGAGGGAGAACCATCAGTAATAAAAACTAATAATTATGATTTATATTCTACAATGATAGAAAAAGTACAAGATACCTACGAATGTGAGTGTAGAACCGACAGAGGAAAACTTATCGCTACCAACAGTCTTTCATGTCCAGGCAATACCAATTGTGTAAAAAAATGTCAGGAGTTTTGTAAAGCGATAAGACCTAGTCAAAATTTAATAGGAAAACTAACCAATCAAGGTATAAACACTAACCCGAATAGAAATAACTCTAGTACTGGTGAAGGAAGAATTAATTATTAAAAGTCATGGGAGCTCCAATTTTTAACTCATATAATGTACGATATACCTTAAGTGGAAGTTGTAATGGAAGCATCAGTAATGTGGTTTTAGAAGGTGGTGTGGGACCTTATTCTTTTCAGTGGTTAGGAGCACCGATAGGAACAGGATATCCGATTACTTATACCGCAGCAACGAGTAATATCTATGGGTTATGTACTGGTTCGTATTCTGGAACCGTGACTGACATGCAAGGTTCTGCTACAACAGAAGTTATTGAAATAGGTGAAATCCCTAATGTCTCTCTTTCTGCAACTGTAGTAAATAATGGGTGTACCCTTAATTCTTCACAATTTTGTTCAATTAGGGTTCATCGTTTTACCCATACCCAACCAGAGGTAAGGTATGAATTATATAAAGATGGAATTATCACTCAAAAAGCAACTTATTTAGGTTCTGGTAACCACCCACATTTATTTGAAAATTTAAGAACAGGAAGTTATACTCTTACCGCGTATGATGGAAATATTTTTTCTTATGTACAAACCGCAATAACAGGATGTACGACAGGTGATGCGAATACAGGAGCAATGTCTGCAGCAACTATTGTCGAAAACTGGGATAGATGGTCTACTTGGAGTCCAGGAAGAAATACATTTGATAATACCAACTATTATGGAACAGGTCTCTTCAGTCAACCATATTTCTTTACTAATTTTAAAGATGGTGATGGGGGATACTACGTAACAGGTGGTGACTTTTTAACTGATGAAGAGTTAGAAGATGAAACAAAAGCGTTTGATGGTGAAACAGGATATTCGGATGCAGATGCTATGAGTTCAATGGATGATACAACTAAAAGAGAAAGTTAAACAAAAAGTGCATCTTCCAGTAGTAGAGACGAATCAGACCTCA
>TARA_R110002020_G_scaffold247770_2_pt1 | contig 11745 bp, 14 predicted proteins | sample TARA_R110002020 | Tara Oceans TARA_R110002020 (sample SAMEA4396489) | marine metagenome | biome: Westerlies Biome; feature: [MES] marine water layer (ENVO:01000295) within the mesopelagic zone...; material: water (ENVO:00002006), including particulate matter (ENVO:01000060) such...
CACCACCGTCGATGTTCGCAGTCGTCGGCCCTTCGGGACCAACTACACCACCGTAAGCAAGAGAGTTCCAGCTAGTTGTGCCGTCACCAATTTTGAATTGGCCTGCTGCGGCTCCGCCACCAGCGTCGGTTTGTAAAGCAAACTCGCCGTCAGCCAACGTCGGGTTAGCAGAGTTCCACTGAGAATAAGTTCCTCGTCTGAATTGAATCTGTAACGGCATTACGTTACGCCTCCTGCATCTATCGGACTGATGCCTCCATAAGTATCAGATGGCGAACCGCCGTCTAATAAACCATTACTTTGTCCATCTGGCCCAGTCGGACCAGGACCACCAGAAGATCCTGCAGGACCTGTAGGTCCAGTGGGTCCATTAGGCCCAGGAGGACCACCAGCAGGACCAGTTGGGCCTGTAGGCCCAGTAGGTCCAGTATTCCCAGTGTTTCCCGTAGGGCCAGTATTGCCTGTCGGGCCAGTTCCACCTGTCGGCCCCGTATTCCCAGTATTACCTTGCGCCCCTTGCGGCCCCTGCGGACCTTGGCTTCCCGTCGGGCCTTGCGGACCTAGCGGCCCCGTTGGGCCCGTCGAACCTTGTGGTCCCACCAAAGACAACCCAACAGGCCACGAACCACTCGCTTTAGGTCCAAAGAAATAGTTGGTGTTGACATTCAAAAAGAAATCCCCGTCAACACCGTCAGACCCAGTTGGGTCGCTGGTGCCGTTAAGAATAGTTTGCCCACTGGGACCAGTTGGTCCCGACGGGCCAGAAGGACCAGAAGCACCAGCAGGCCCAGGCCCACCAGCCGATCCTGGCGCAGAAATTGTTTGCCAATAGCTACTACCAGCAGCAGGAGTCTGATTGGAATGCGCCGTTCGAGCGACATAGGAACCGCTGTTGTATTCAACAACATCACCAACAGAGTAAGAGGTACCAGATGACCATTGTCCTTGATAACGGAAACCGTCAGCATAGGAAATGAGATTCTGGCCTCTACCTACATCATTGGTGTACGTGGTCCCAGTCGCCATTATTCGAGTGCCCCCAAACGCTCATCAATGTCTTGCACCGCTTTAACAAGCATAGCAAGCATCGACTTCTCTCGATAAACAATCGGGTCGCCTTCGCCGTCATACAAAGTTGCGTCAGGCGCAGCCTCATGTACTTCTTCGGCAATAAATCCAAGCTCAGGAATTTGAGTCTTGTAATCCAAACCAGAGTTGGTAGCTACTTCTTCGTTCCAACGGAACGTACGAGGCTTCAACGCCCGAAGTTTCGTCCACATGTCATCAGTTTCAACATCTTCTACATCTTCTTTAAAACGAATTGACGAAGAACTAATGCCAAGCTGGTGCAAATTCCCAGTAGTTGTAATAACAGCGTTGGTTCCTGACAGAGAAGGCCAACCTTGTTCTGCGTGAAGTGACAGCACACCGTTCGATTGGGCAATAGCTAGATGCGCTGTGTCGTTATGAACAAAACGGAACCCAGGACCAATGTCGGTACCATCAACCGTGATTACGTCGTTCCACTCAATCCAATCCTCGTTAGTTGTGTAGTCATTACCCATATAGATACGGGCATAATCAACTTCAGTATTAACTCTGAGCGCTCCTGCAATATCCACGTTTTGTCGAACATTCAACCATTGACAATCAATACGGGTACCGTCACCAGGAGTGTAAGTAGCGCTATTCCCTGTCCACCGATCTGTGTAACCAATAATGTCGCCCATCACGGCGATAGAACCATTTACAACTAAACGGTATTGAGACTTTGGTCTGTCACCGCCAAGACCAGTGCCACCTGATTGGGTGTCATACTTGGAGTATTGGTAATGGTTAGTAGAGTACGGAGTGTTTGTGTTTGTTCCGACTGGCACACCGCTGTCGAACAGCTTTCCGCCAGCGGAACCCGTAGTAACACTGGTCCCAGCGCCAAGCCCAACAGTATTTTCTTGTGTTGTATCTAAATAGAAAGCGTTAGAAGCGCCAAGACTTGTTGTTCCAGAAGAAGTAAACGAACCCCCAGTTAAAGCACCAGCGACAGTTAAACCACCAGTAACGGCACCGCCAGTGTTTTGAACAACACCTGGATATGTTGCCGTTTGCCCTGCGACACCTTCTAACCAGTTTTTTGCATAGGTCCAGTTGTCGTTAGTTTCGCTAGCAATAATAGCGTTGCCAGCGACAGCCGCATTCGGCGCTGTGAAAGTTGCCATTAACGCAATCTCCTATGAATATAAGTAAATGCCATAGCGTTCACTTCCCAAGCCTCATCTGTCGATGTCGGACCTTCTACCTTTAATTGAATAGCCTTAGCTGTCCCAAGAGTAGGAAGTCGTTCAATATTTGTAACATCCGTGTTTGGTTCAGCCGTCCAAGTACTTGTACCCCAAACGCCCGTACCACCAGTGGGACCTGCAGAAGCAGCCCAAGTCGCACCAGTTGTGGCACCCGTTTGAACACCAAACGGCATAGATTTCTTGTAGTTCGCCGTATCGTAATCTGTGTACAGTTTCGCTGACATTCCTATGGTCGCATCGGAACTTACAACAATACGAGGTTTACCCCAGCGTTTCTTGACAATCGGATTTTTCCCAACAAGCCAACTTGTCGTATAGGAAGAATCAATATGCGACGTAGTTGCGCCATAGAAATCGCTTTGAAGATCTTGTTCCATTTCTATAACTCGACCAGAGTTTGTGTAACAAGCACCCAACAGATCTTGTTGCCCCCCAGGAGGCGCAAACGTCAACATAGCGTTAGCATCTATGTTTGTCATCGTCCAAGCACCCAAAGTTGGATCAAAGACCAAGACACGACGATGAGTCACCACATTGCCTGAATCATCCCAATCGACGGAAACATAAAGCCTGTTCTTAAACCAAGCCAACTGAGGCGGATTATTGAACTGTAATCTTCCGTCGTCAATAGCTGGTTGCAGCTTCTCGAATACCCAAACAAATCTTTCGCCGTCATACATCCATACGCCTTGACGGTCATACCAGAAAAACACTCCATACGGAGTCGAAACTGGTGACGACATTGCGACAGAGCCCACATCCTGGGAAAGAGGCACTAATTGAAACGTCAAAGAATCAAAACCGTACAGCGCATGAACGCTGTTCGTTTTGAATATTAATAAACGATCAGCGAAGGGTACAAGCGAAGACAATTCGTCGCCTCGTTCCCCTACGTTGACATCCACATAATCGTAATCAAACCATGTCTCTGGATCATCTATTCGTGACCAACGCACACGGTTAGCGTAAGCAGTGCCACCTTCTTTGGTGTGAGCAACCCAAGCATGATTGTTCCAGTGGCAAGTGTATTTGGCTATGGGATAATTTCCTGCTGAACCGTTGACATTCGACGCAAGGTTTGAAGCAGTTGTCCCATCGTAAACGAATGACGCAGCATCTCCCGAAACTCCATAAAACTTATCGTTAGTTGTTTGCCCATACAAACGGTTACCGTTAGTAACCGAGACACCACTCAAAGTTGTGAAATCATTTGCAGAGGATTCAGCGACCGTAGTTCCATATGAACAAATAACTCGGGCTGTTCCCCCGTCTGGGGTGAACTGCCCTAACCCCGTAACTGCAGAAGATAAAATAGTTGAGTTACGTTTATCGACACCCAAACGCATTTTAATGCCGCCACGGGGATCAACATCTACATTCAGCATGTTAGGGCTTTCATTAGCACCTAAATTGAATTGATCCGAACGTAAATTCAAACCCCCACTGAAATCCTCTAGCATAGTCAGTTTGTACCGCTGACCATGAGGGACAGAACCTTGGGATTCGGCTTTAGACATTTCCTACTCCCAACTGAACCTAAGTCGGTCAGGCATAACACTTTGTGAACGCCAACGAGAAGTAGAAACAGTATTTAACACCAAAGGTTGCGGTGCAGGCGCATCAAGATACCTTGCTCGCAAATTATCTAACTCCCTAGCAAAAATGTTTTGGTACTCGCGAGCCATCCCAGGATCTTCTTGCTGCTCGTAAGCGCTAGCAATCCCAAAGGTAGCAATTACTTGATGAAATGGTTCAGGGAAATCACTTGGAGAAACAGAGTCCAATGAGCCTGCCCCAAACGCTGAAGGATTCTTGTATCCTCGAACATTAATTGTTTCAACGGACGAAGGGGTAGGGTACAACCTTACTGTTTCAGCCCAGTAAGACCAATACCAGCTATCACCATTTGCAGCAGAATCCAAAGGATAAACGGTATCACCTGCATCTCTCCCGATAAGGGTAAGTATGTGATCGTTTGTTCTCAAAGCGTTAATTTCACGAAGTCCGTTAGTAACGCTAGCTCCCACCGTAGCCAGCGCATAATCCGAAGTTCCAGCAACGGTAGAAAAAGTTGTAGAAACCTCGTACCAAGGCCAGCGTTTTTCGCTGTAAACGACTTGATCGTAACCTTGACCTAACATGCGATTCATCACATCATCAGAAATATCGCTATTATCAATTTCGACGACACTCTGAATGTATGAGCGCATTTCGCCTAAATTCACCGCTACTCCTTATGGAAAGAACAGAAGCTTTTACCCTCTGCAGGGCGAGCTTTACAAGGATCGCCAGCCTTAGTTGTAGCTAGGCAAGCTGCCGCTTTGGGTTCCTCAAAAGGAATATCAGGATTTACAGCAGAGACTTTCCGTCCACCAAAGTATTCTTCACGAGGAGTGGGTTGCGAATACCCTTCCCCTGGGTCCCCGTAAACTCTTCGGTTACTTCCGTACCCTAACTGCAATTCTCTGCCCATGAATCCTCAGAACTCTTGGGTGGGGCGAGGACCAGAGCCCTCACCCCACCACCTGTAGCTATAAAATTTTATAGCCCTGATAGCTTACCATTACGTGCCCTGTTGGAGCATGTAAGGTTGCCGTAGCACAAGATCTGTGAGAACACAGCATCTTGATTTGTAGGACGCACAAACGGCGTTGGCTTAAACCAAACATCCGAGTGGCGTACAAGTTGCAGATACTTCGTGTTCAGCATGTACAGAGGCTGTGAGCCAGCGGCCACAGTTCCTGTAGAAATGGCTGCGTCAAATGTTATTGGCGCACCCTTGAACATGAGGTTCTGGAAGCCAGCGTCAGCCATATCCGTATCTGTGTAACGGATGTTGCTAGTAAGCAAGCTTTCATATTTTTCGTAGCCCTGTTGGGACGTAATGATGATGGTCGGTTGGTCATTGCCAACAGAAACATCATTGTACAACGTCGCCATCATGGCTGTGGTAAGGGAAGCGACACCGCCAGAGGCAGTTTCAGTGGAAGCCCAGAAGGCGTTGCCTGTACCTGTGGGGTCAATGCCGCCAACAGTTCCAGCAGAATCAACGAGTCCTGCGATTCCTTCCCAGTCTTTAGCGCTGTTACCAGTGCCGTCAGCGAAGAACATGGTGTTCATGTTTTCGATGATGGTTTCTTGGGTTTGGAAGATTTTGCCTTCGAGAAGGTCAATGATTTGAGCTTCGCCGTTGTTTTTGGCTTCTTCCATACCGTTAATGGTTACAGTTGCCGCATACTGTTTCCAGTTGTACTCAGCAGCCGAAATGCCTGTCTGAGCCGTCACTGCAATAGTATCGGTTCCGCTGTACGAAGCAGCGGTTGAGTTGGTTCCATAAATAATAGGAACAACAATCTTTGCGCCACCGCTAACTGTTCGCATGGTTTGACCGTTGGTCAAAGCATAGAACAATGGACGGGCACTAAAAATGTTGTCTACTAGTTTGGGAACATAGTTGTTGAGAGTCGTTGTCAGAATCTCATCAAAATTGCTGTTGCCAGCCATTTTTTGCTCCTAAAAGGTTAAGTGCTTAATTGTTTTTTGGCTAAAGCGAACGCTTCTCGGATGCTTGATGCAGGTGTATCGGACTGGGTTTGTTGGGTTCCTGCTTGGGTTGACCCTCCAGGTGTGATTACACTTGCATCACGCTTTTTTTGGGTGATTTCTTGCTCTTGCTGAAGTTTATCTGCAGTAGCTTTTACATCACCAAAACGCCAATGAGTATAGGCAGCTTCTAAATTTGAAATTCCATGCTTCACGGCGTGGCGAAGCAGTTCTTTCGCATCGAAGTCACCATAGGACTCTTGGAGTTGATTAACCTCACGTTCAACTGTTTGCTGACGTTGCGTTGCTTCTTGCTGTTCAATCTTCTTTTCAAGCTGCAAAAGCTTTTGTTCAGTTGGATCGAGTTCTTCCCAGTCTTCGTTTTCACGAGGCGTGGTAAGTTCAATACCAAAAGATCGCTGTAATGCTTGTAAAGTTCCCTCTGGATCTGTTTCCAAAGCAGAAACGATTGACTCAGCTTGACGCAAACGGTCACGTTCAGCCGATAATTCCTGCGTTTTACGGGTGTAATCCGCTTGACGCTGGTATCCATTTTGAAGTTCGTCTAGGGTGACCTGAGATTCTTCACCGTCTATCTTAATGGTGTACGTTTCCCCAGGTTCCTGTTCTACTTCATCAAAAGCTTCTGGAGTATCCTCATAAGTGGATTCCAGTTCGACTTCTTGTTCTTCGGGCACTAGCCCCTCCTAGGAGTCAGTAAAGTTACTCCTACTAAGAGTACCATACTGTCCCACTACAGAGAGGGAAGTTCCATTCCCATCTGATTTTGAAGTTGCAATAATAGTTCTGGGGGAACTCCACCAGTAGGAGCGAACGCTCCTTCGGCCCCCATATCAGGGGATACAGGTGGAACGGGAGGCATACCCCCTGGGACAGGTCCTTCTGGAGGGATGTCACCCTCTGCAGAGGCTACTTCTGGCCCAGGGGCTTGAACTAGGAACTTTTCAGGATCTTTGATCCCGAAGCCTTGTTCAAGGATATGGACTGCTAATGCTTGCGGATCTATTACTTCACCTACAAGCGGTGCAACGGCATTCATAAGAGAAACAGCTTGTTGTTTCCTTATTGTGTCATTCATGGGCTGAGTAGAACCAGCCTGAACGGAGAAATCGTATTCTCCCGAGATCATTTCTCGATCAAACTCAAAGAACACGTCTTCGCCGCCACGAGCAGTAATCCTTGCTACGTGCTCGCCAGTCATAAACTGTTGCATCAGTTGTATGACGTGGCGTGCTACTTCAGAAATAGATATTTCAACTATTGCAAGCTTATCTGCAGCCCGAGCATTCTGAGCATCAGCAATAATGCTAGCTTCTGTGGCGGTTCTGCGTATTTCTGGCATAGCGCCTCTGGCATATTCCGAAATACCTGAGACAGTATTTATATCTTCTTCAATGATTGAAGAGTAATTGTAAATTTCTGGACTTAAAGGAACTTGTGGCATCGGAACCACAACGTCCTGAAGTGGCTTGTTCTCGTCTACGACAGGGACAAGCCTGCCATCTTCATCAGATTCTAACGCCTCACGTCCTTCTGGACCAAATGAGCGTTCATGGTAAAGATACTTCCGAGCGTAACGCTTCCTATCGTTCATCAACTGGCTACGGGTCTTATCTAATTCCAGTTGAAGTGATTCGATGGACTCTAAATCCCCAATAGGGTAGAAATGATCGGGAACATCGTAGTTCCGTATCATAACGAATGGTTGTCCGTAAGCGTATGGCATAGGTACGGGGTCTACCAAAAATTCTTCTGCCCCATCAGAGTAAATACCTACAGTATTTTCGCTGATGTCGTAGAACTCCCAGATTACAACTTGATCGCCTACGAATTCGCTTTTACCTTCGTGGAATTCTGGACTTTCTGTGTCCAATGTTGAAGACGAAAGTCGTTTCCGAACTGAAGGTTTATATCGTTTGTCTTTTTCGGCATCTTCGAGTGGGCGCACGATTCTTTGCGCTATCCATTTCGCGTCTCCCATGCATGTTGCTGTTGGGTCAACAAATATGTCAAATGGGGAAACACGTTCTACGAAAGGCTGATCTTCGACAATAGTCATTGCAGATTCTGGGATACTGGCAATAATGTCGTTGTCTGTTGGCAGGTCTGCTGCCATTTCAGGATTTTCTACAGCGAATGTATCGGCTTCTAGCATTGCTGAGCCGATCATTTCTTCACGCTGTTCGTCTGTTAAACCTTGTTCTTGTTCAACAAATTTCCAACCGACCTTAAGCCATCCGTGCCCAATGATTAAGAAATCTTTTACTGCAGAACGGAAAGGAGTACGAAAGTCGTGGTGTCGCCACATGTAGTTAGCGACCCCTTCGACAACTGCAGCCCTAGTGCTGTCTTCTGGGTCGGTTGCTTGAACTACTACTTTGGGGTAGTTCACAGCTACTGACGGAGCAATCACATTAACCGTAGAGAACGCTAAGTTCACAGCGATGAGATCTTGTTTGGAGGAAGTAGTGGAAGGCCAATGCTTTCCTCTGTAAAGATCTATTAAACGCCTCCAAGTGCTTTCAAATTGCTCTTGATCTCGCCAAGCATCACATTTATCGATCTTTTCGATGTAGTCAAAAAGTATGTCTTGACGAGATTTCTTTGGCATTAAAATTGGGCTTTCTCTGAAACCTTTTCGATGTTGCGACCTTGAGATTTAGCTTCAGCAAATACTTTGGCTTCTCGCTCACGCTTGGTGAGCCCCCGTTCGTCACGGGGTAGCGTTGATTGATACCCTTGGCCTGTCGATATGGTAACTGACTTTAACCGAAGCCTACGCTCATAAAGCTCGCGAAGTTCAGAAAGCGGAACATCCCGTCGTGCAAGAACGTATTCAGCGAACTCTTGAAACGATGCTCCGTCTGGTAAGACGGCCATCGTTTAACCAGCGTCTGAGCCGCGAAAATTCGGTTGTACACCTGCTGGTTCAACTTTACCTGTTTTACCATGCTGGTTTTTAGGGGTATCGCGCACACTGGTCTTACCATAACCACCTGTTTGGTTGGCATATTTGCCTGCATCCATACGTTGTTTAGGTGATTGGGGTCCGCCAGGAGTCCAGATCGGGTTGGCAGATACGCTGCCGCCCCGTTCCATCTTAGCGTTTTTCCCTTTTGCCCCATCAACGGTTTGAGTACCGTTGGTGTGGGAAACAAATTTAGCCATTACAGCCCTTCCTGTGGAACATGCTCCTACTACTTAGACTAATGTGTCCCACGTACCGTATTCAAGCCTATTTGTAGCGAATCATCGCTAGATCGGCCTGGGATTAGGCGAGAAAACCAGTCTACGGTCCAGTAATCGTTGACTTCAGGCGCATATTCCGCTTCATAAGCAAATTTACGCATCTGATTAGCTAATGCTAAAGCCATAACACGGTCATCGTAGGGGGAACCAGACATAGAACCCCTATCGTTACGAACGAATGTTCGCAATTCGGCTAAAGTATGTTTATCTCTGATGATAAGTTCTTCATTTCTTAAGGCAGAACTTAAATCGTCAATCATAAGAGGTTTGGAGGTCCTAGTTGTCTTCCAACCGTATTCTTGACCGATTCTATTGTTGACATTGTTGAGTTGTCGTTTCCTAAACAAGTTCGGATACCCAAGATGACGCAACTCGGTTATTGTTGTCAACCCGTGGTTATTTGATTCGACACAACACAAAGCGCTGTTGTACCATAATCCAAGAGCCATGACTTCTTCGGCTAGAAGATCAGGTGCTATATGCCCATGCCATATTGCTGACTGTTCGCCAGTTCCTATATTTAGAACTTGGATTACAGAGTAGTCACCATGCCCAAGACCTTCGGCAGTGTCAACACCAAGAACATAGACATTTCGGATTTCAGGACGGGACCATATTTCGACACTCATCTGTCGGGCCTAAACTCTACGGATCTTCCCTGCAAACTCATGTAACCTAGTTCGCCTCGGATTACGTTGCGTTCCATAGCTTGCAAAATATCTAAGTCGAAAACAGGGTTTCCTGATTTGACGAACGCCTCTTCGGGCGTCGTCGGGTATTCCTGGGCAAGCTGCCAAGGCAGCATTGACTCAACCTTTTCCTGGTACCAAGAATCCCCACGATCTTCGGTAGCGGACCAAGGATAGAACATGGGCTCAAACTTGTTTGAACCTGTGGTAGCTCCAACCCATAGCTGATGAAAGAAGTTTCCTGAACCATTAGCAGTGGAGAGGCCGATAATGCGGCCTCCCACGTCAGCTACAGGTTCAATCGAGGCCCATGCTTCTTCTGGATTTGGCAAAAAAGCCCATTCGTCAACAACGATAAGTGTTGCTGATTCACCACGGGCAGGATCAGAAGCTGACGGCATTGAGGTTATTTGGCTTCCGTTGTCAAATCCCATACGTTGCTGATGTTCTACTAACGAAGTTGGGCCCCGTTCAACCATCCATTTAGGCATATGGTTGTATCCATACTTTGTTTTTTTCAACAGTAAAACAGCTTCACGTTCCGTTCTTGACAGATCGATGATGTTCTGATCGGGGTGAAAAAAAGCCAACCAGAATTGGTGGGCAGCTACTAAAGTTGTCCACCCAATTTGACGAGCTTTTAATGTAAGCGAATATCTATTGTTTTCCCAGTGTTTAAGAGCTTCCTCTTGAGCCTGACGTAAAGCAAAAATAATACGCCCGTGAGCAGGGTGAGCAATGTGCCAGTAGTTTTGTAAAAAATATTGTTCATCTCGCTGACATTTTCTCCATTCAGCCTCTTGACGAAGTTCTGCTATCCTAGACATTATGTTGACGAATCATTATTGGTACATCCCAGAGGCTTTAACCCCAGAGCAGTGCGACGAGATTTGCCATGCCGCCGCAGTCGCCGAGCAAGTAGAGGGATTTCATTTTGGACATGACCCAGGTCACCGCAACTCTCAAATATCTTGGATTTACAACGATACCATAAACGAGCGGATCTGTGCTTGGATACGACAAGCCAACATACAAGCAGGCTGGAACTACGATTTACAGATATCAGAAGCCTTGCAATACGCTCGCTACCTAGAAGGGGGTCAATACGACTGGCATATCGACGGAAATCAAGACCACCATGCCGCCCGTATACTCGTCCCCTCAATCGGAAATCCGATCCCACTGAATGTCACCCCTTCCCCTAGTTACCAAGGGCTTGTCCGAAAACTTTCTGCATCAGTAAACCTGACAAATAGAGAAGATTACAGCGGAGGGGATCTTGAACTTCGCTGTTACAACCGACTTCACATCTTTAACGACGCACCTAAGGGTTCCATAATTGTGTTTCCTAGTTTTATGGAACATCGAGTTACTCCTGTTACTTCAGGTGAACGTCACGCAGGCGTACTTTGGTACAACGGACAACCCTTACGTTAATACCCTAAAAATTCTCGCAACATATCGTCACCCCAAGCCCTAGAACGGAGCGCTTCCTCAAATGCCCAAGAACGATGATGCAAGTCATCCAACTCCCATCGAAGTTCTTCTCCACGATCTCGATCTAATTCGTCAATCCAAACCTCAAGTTCGTCAATGCGGTCCTCTAAGTCATCTGTGTCCCTATTACTTAGATCCTCAAGGGTCTCCTCCATCGCATCCAAACGAATCAAAATGGCAGGATCAGTGCCCTGCACTTCCCCCATGTCCACTTGGATACGGTTCACTGAATCCTCTAGCTCACCGATACGGCCTGCTACCTGCGCGGCATTCCACACAATCACCCCAGAAGTAACAGCAACCGACATAATCAAACCCAACGTGAGCCGACTAATCTTGATTTGCTTAAAATCTTGTTCAATGTCGTTAGCCATTTAAGAACTCAAATCTTTCCGCTAAATCTCAATATAAATGCATTCGCCAGGGCACTCTTCAGCCGACTCAAT
>TARA_R110002020_G_scaffold157241_10_pt1 | contig 11744 bp, 17 predicted proteins | sample TARA_R110002020 | Tara Oceans TARA_R110002020 (sample SAMEA4396489) | marine metagenome | biome: Westerlies Biome; feature: [MES] marine water layer (ENVO:01000295) within the mesopelagic zone...; material: water (ENVO:00002006), including particulate matter (ENVO:01000060)...
TGGCCTGGCTCTTCGGCGCCCAGGGCGTTCCCTCCGGGCTCACGCCCTCACGGAACCGCTCTTTCGTGGTCTCGGTCAGATACTCGCCGATATCCTGCATCGCCGGGGTCAGATCCGTGAGCGCGCGGGCCACCTCGTCGAGGGCCTGCCTGACCTGAGCGTCGTTGATTTCAACGGTGATCATGACTATCTTCCCTCATGCAGGCGTGACACGGTGATATTCTCGCGGCCGTAGCACGATCGGTTTCGACCGGACGGAGCGCCATGCGGGGTTGCCGGGGTAACCTGGATTGCGAGGCCCCGCCGCCTGCGCCCTTCACATCATTCCCTGCGACGGAACTGGCGGATAAGCTGCGCCCGCCGCGTCGCATCGCCGGTGATCCGGCGAAAGCTCGTGACGAAGAGGCCCTTGCCGGTGCGCGTCGCCTTGACGACGAGAAGGTAACCGCTGGGCTCATCCAGAAGGTAGATCATGCTCTGCGGCGTGTCCTGGATCCGATAGGTGGCACGGGACACCGTGTCCTGAGCCAGGACGTATTCGGCGGGCGTGAGCTCCGGATGTTGGCGAAGCTGCTTCAAGGCCGTCTCGGCCGAGAGATCCGCGACCTCGCGTCGAGCTCCGATCCGGGCGGCGTCTTCGCCCGAGATCCGGACCAGGGGCCAAGCCCCTTTCGGCGCCTCCATCCACTTGGCGAACGGCCCTTCCTGCAGCCAGCTCCGGATCAGGTCGATCGAGGGCTGCGGCGGCAGGTCGTTGAGCTTCGGGCGCAGCGCCGTGACCGTGTCGCTGACAGTGTTTCCCGGCGCATAGGCCCAGCCCCGGTCGATCCCGCGCGGTGCCCCGGTTTTCGGGTCGAGCTTCTGCCAGCCCTCGGGCAGGACCTTGTCGGGGTCGCCGCCCATGCGCCGGATCCCGGCCCTGGTCCGGGCGCCGACGATGTAGCAGCTGCAGCCCCAGCCATTCGGTGTGGCGTGGGTCTCCCAGAAGGGATGATCCGGTGGCAAGGCGATGCGATCCCAGGCGAGATGCTCGGGCCGCGGTTCCAGCGAGCCGCCGTGCCGGTAGATCCAGTAGGCGAAATTCCCTTCGCGAAGTTGCGCCAGGCGACCGGCCGCATAGCTGGTCCTGGCATTGGTCCGGTAAATGACGCGCGTGCGCCAGGCTTCGCCAGCCTTGGTGCCTTCACCGGTCCAACCGTGCCAACCGCGGCGTTCGACGATCTTGCGGAAGTCGCGGCGGAACTCCTCCAGGCTGGTGCCCTCGGCGACGGCCTTGTCGACCGCCGCGGCCAGGTCGGAGAGCAGGTCCGCCTTCGTTGCCCCCGCGACCATGAAGGATCGGTCATGCCCGTCCTGCCAGACATCATCCCAGCTGCTGGTCGCAACCAGATTGCCCAGCCGGAGCCGGAAGGCCGCGACCTGTTCCGGGAAGGGCCTGCGGAAGATCGCGCTGATCGCGGGGTCCGGCTTAGCCATCACCGTCCTCTTCGACGGTGGCGCGGCCCCCTGCATGCGCTGCTGCCATGGCGTCGCCCAGGACATTGGCGAAGCCGCTTGCGTCCAGATCCGGGAACCCGGCCAGCAGCATTTCCCGGAACTCCTCCAGGGACCCGGCCGCCTGCAACATCACCTCGACCTGGGCGAGCATCGCTTCCATCTCCGGATCGGCCTCGCGCGCCATCCGGTCGATGATCGGGGCGATTTCATCGTGAGGCGCTGATCGGGCCGCTGAGGCGATTTCCGCCTGAAGGGCGGCAATGCCCCGCGCCGCAGCGCGCCGGCCCTTTAATGGGTATTTAACGGCGCTCTCAGCCCCATTCCCGTTCCCGTCACTGGGCTGCACGGTCCGGGGCACGAGGATCTCGTCCTTCTCGTCCGGATCCGACAGGCCGAATTTGTCCCGGACCTCGGACTGTCGCACCCGCAACCCCGCAGTGATCAGGGGCGCCAGGGCATTGGAGAATGCCGTCAGGTCTTCTTTCTCCGGCCGGGCGATGACCAGGCGAGGATAGGCCTTCTTCGGTCCATGCTCCAGATCGACCCAGGGCCGGATCAGATCCCGGTTCAGGATCGCGGCCAGGGCACGGGCATCTGCCCGCTCGATATCCTCCTGGACCTCGCGGTGCTCCTGTCCGGAGCCAAGACCACCGGTGACCGCGTCCGTGGTCGAAGTCTGGCCGAGGACCGCCTTGGAGATCTGCTTGTCCAGCCAGTCCGAGCGCTTCTCGTAGTGGTCGGTCGACGAGCCGATGCTCTTCGCCTCCACGAAGTCGATCGACATGCTGTCCGGAATGATCGCCGCGCAATCGCCGGCGATATTCGCCACCGCCCGGAAGAGCGTGTCCTTGTCTCGGTCGGACGCTCCGGCGCCGTATTTACCGAGGCGCACGGGCTGACCGTAGGTCTGGGTGAAGATCGCCCAGTCCCGCTGCGTGTAGGCCTTGAACATCCAGCCCCACGTGGCCACCCGGGCAAGGCCCGACCGCAGCGCGATCCCGCTCTTGGCACGGATCTGGGCGAAGACGAACTTGAAGGGCGAGAGCGGGACCTCCTGGCCGTTCTCGTCCAGCATCAGCGGCGTGGCCAGATCATGCCGGGCGAAACGGAACCAGCGCGGATCCCGCCATTCCAGGCGCGCCGGCTGCCACTGGCCCTCGGAGGTCTCCCAGATGATCTCGGTGAAGGAATAGCCCTTCCCGATCGTGTCCAGGATATCGAAGATCTCCTCGGTCAGCTCGTCACGCTTCAGCCAGTCGCGGACCATCTGGGCGATCTTCTGATCCTGGGCGCTGTCGCTCGCCGCTTCCACGGTCACGTCGATCTGGCTGACGGACCGACGGCGGGTGCCCAGGACGCCCAGGTAGTGCGGATCCCGCTCCTCGATCGTCTCGGCCAGCTCCAGGTATTGGACCGGATCACCTTGGTCCGCCTCGCGCAGGATCGAGGCCAGGCGCAATGGCGTGAGACCGTCGGCCGGGTAGCCGGCGATCGGCGACCGCACGCCGCCAACGGTCGGTGCTGCCACCTCCTCGGTCAGGGCGCTGCGCTTCACCGGGCGGCCCCAGCGGTCCAGGACTTGCGGTGTCTTTCCCATTAAACTGCTCCTCTGAGCCCGGCGCCCAACGGACCGGACCACCAGTCGCGGAGCTCACCTGAGCGATCAGTCTCCTCGGCCGTCTCTGTCATCGATGCGCTGGAACGCTGCCCGGCATGGCTGCCGCCGGCACCCCGGTAATCGTATTCGACCCACCGCATCCGGCTCGCGAAATGCGCCAGCGCCAGGGCGATCGCATAGTCGCCGTGTCGTTTCTTGCCCTTCTCGCCTTCACGGGTTGGTGGCACGCGGGGCGTGCCCCGGATCAGCTTGATCACCCGGAGGTCCGAGAGGTGCTCTGCGTCCGGCGCGAGCGCGATCTGGTCATCTTCGAAAGCGGCCTTCAGCGGCGGCATGTGTAGGCGGTACCAGTCCTCGGTGAACTTGATCGCCCAGACCAGTCCGCCGCCGTCCTCGCCCTCGCGCAGGCCGAATTCGCGGCCCATGTCCTCGGCCACGGTCCAGCCCATGCCCGTGGCATCGAAGGCGGCACCGACAAGACGGGCTCGGACGTGGCTCAAGATCGCGCGTACGACAGTCTTCTGCTCATCGCCCGGCACGTTGCGCATCTCGACCGACAGGCCTTCCCGGCGTTGAAGACGCTGTTCAATGGCCAGCAGCGAGGCGACCGACAGGTCCGAGACCCGGGCGAAGTCGAAGCCGAAGGCATAGAGCAGATCGAGGTCGAGATCGGCAAGCGCATCCTCCAGCTCTTCCATGAACGGCCGGAACAGCGCCAGGCGCTCGACATCGGGCAATTGGAGATAGTTCGCCGGCAGCTCCAGGCGCAGGACCGGCGCGGTTTTCGCCGTCATCCGTGCCTCGATCAACGGGGCCGCAAGCCAGGCGCCGGAGCCCATGGACGGGATGCAGAAGAGTTCCTCGTCGGCGCCGTCGCCGTAGAAGTCGATGATCTCCTGGCGCCACCCGGCCTCGCCCTCGGGCGTCCAGTCCTTGCCCCGGACGAGGCAGATCCGCTGGTACAGCCCGTCGCGCAGCGCCTGATCGAAGTCGATGCGCAGGTGCTTGTAGGGTGAACGTTCGGCCAGGATGTCCTGGATCTGCTGGTTGAAGACGTTCTCGGTCCCGTCATGGGTCGAGCAGACCACGACCTGGCCGCCCCACATGAGGAACGCGAGCGCCGCTTTCAGCAGTTCCGCAAGGCTGTCCACGAAGGCCGCTTCGTCGATGATCACCACGCCCTGCTTGCCGCGCAGGCCGCGCGGGGCGGAACTGAGCGCGATGACCTCGAAACCCGAGGCGAAGGCGATCCGGAAGGCTTTGATCGACCGGTCGCCATTCTCGTCGCTGTCCGGGAAAAGGAATTCCTCGTGCGCCTGGGCCGCGACCGAGAAGGCCCGCGCCCACATGGCGCAGGCGTCGATGAACTCGCGCGTCATCTCCTGGCTGTAGGAGATGTACATGACGTCCATCCCGCCCGCCGCCTTCTCGCGCCCGGCGCGCAACACGGCATAGGCGGCAAGGCCCCAGGTCAGGCCGATCCGGCGGCTCTTCTCGATGAAGAGGACATGGGTCGAAACGCTGTCCAGAAGCGAGACGGTCTGGGCCTGGTAGGGCAACAGCACCTTCGGCAGTCCGACCTGGTCGATGACGTCCGGCAGCGCCTCGGTCGCCTCTCGGCGCTGGCGTTCCCACTCCTGCTGGGTGATCGGGGCCGTCATGCGGAGACCCCAATTAGCTTGCGCAAATACAGGCATTGCGGGAAGCTGTTGTTCAAATTGAGGAAGGCGGGATTGAATTGGTAGATATTGCGACGATTTCGGCAGCCTTGGGTCTTGTCGGCACCGGCATCAAAACAATTGACAGCGCCAAGGGCCTTCAGGAACGTTTGCTGGGGCGTACTGCCGATGGAGATACCGAAGAGCTCAAACTGCTCCTGACAGAAGTCATCGATGAACTTCTGAAATCCAAAATGGCTCAGTTGGAAGCCCAAAATAAGCTTTGGGAAATACTGCGAGAAGCAGAGCGAGGAGATGAATTCGCCCAGAAATTTAAACTCTACAAGGTCAGCAACTTGCCTGACGGCGGCCAGATTTTCTCCCTGAGGGAGGCAGATGCTACTGGCCACATGTTCCACAGGGTTTGTCCAAATTGCCTTCTTGAACATCAGCGGTTCATGCCGCTTCAAGGCGGTCCGAAGGACATTTATCTCCACTGCAACGCCTGCGAGGCTAACTACCAAAATCAGTCCAGCTGGAACGAAACCCCCAGTTGGGACCGATCGATGTGGGCGGATATCTGACTCGATCATTTGTTAACCCCGAGGATCTCCGCCTTGATCCCCTCAACCGTTTCGGCGGTCATGCCGGCGCTGCGGGCATGTTTCTCGACGGCCGCGGCTGCTATCTCACGGGTTTCCCGGGCGATGCGCTCGCGCTCTTCCTCCATGAGCTTCTCGCGGATCCCGGAAGAGCTCATCACGTCCTTCAGCATCTTGCCCAGGAAGTGCAGTTCGCGCGGGTCGATCTCGTCCCCTTCCTTGATCATCTGCGACTGCATGACCTTGAAGGCGAGCGTGGTGATCATCTGGAACAGCACGTTGTGGCGCTTGGCCTCTTCCTCCAGGCCGTTGTCGTTCATCCAGCCCGCGGCCCAGGCGCTGGCCTGTTCCTGCGCCTTGACGAAGTGCTCGTATTCCTGGCCGAAGGCGTGGATCGCGCTCTTGCCGATGCGCAGCTCCAGCCCGTCCTCTTCCAGGCGGGCGTTCAGGGCATCGGCCAGGGCGACATAATCGCCGAAGCCACGGGACTTCAGCTCCTCCTGGAGCCAGAGCCGCAGCTCGGCGGGTAGCAGGTCAACCTTGCGGGGCGGAGGCATGGCTCACCTCCGGGCGCTCGGGCGCTGGATCTCCGGGTGAAGGGCGCGGCCACGGGCGATCTCGACGCCACGGGCGGTGGCCTCGACGACCAGGAAGGCCCCTGCATCCTGATATGTGACAAAGCCGTTCTCTTTCAGCCAGGCCAACTCGGTCACGACCTGGTCACGGCTCGACGTCACGCCGACACCGTCCAGGACATCGGTGAGGATCGATGCGTTGGACGTATAGTCCATGCAGGCCTCCAGGTGACGGAGGATCGCCAGGCGGCGGTGCTTGCGCAGGGTCTCGTTGTAGGCGTTCATGTGGTGCCCCTCAGGTGGTCCTCGTGACGGCTGACGATGCGCTCCGTCCTGGTCTGGCTTTCGGACATGGCTATCATCGTGGCGGACATCGCCTTCATGTCGCCCGACATTTCACTCAGGTGCAGCTCCAGCCGGTGCATGTCGTCCTTGCCGGGCATTGTCTGGATGGCCTGCTCAACGGCCTGCAGCCGCAAGTCGTGCCGGTCCATCCGCTTGCTGCCTTCGTCGAAGCGTCGGTCCACATCCTTCCTCCGCGTCGCGAAGAAAGCATAGGTGGCCGAGCCCAGCGACACGACCAGGCTCACGAGGCCCAGGGCGCGATAGACGTTGTCCAGGTCGATCATCACCGCGGGACGCCTTTCCCGCCCCATTTCTGGAAGGCAATGTCCTTGACCGTGTGACCGCCCATGTAGAGGCCAAGCCAGACGGCCGTCAGCTGGAACAGGGTTGCGAGGTCGGGCTGCGGCAGCGCGATCTTGAAGATCGCGTTCAGCACATGCAGGGCCACGATGCTCCAGAGCCAGAGGAAGCCCACCAGGTACATGGAAAGCGGGCGCCAGGCGCGCATCCAGACGGGGTCGCTTTTCTCGGCCTGCAGAAGTGCGAACTGTCCCTTCAAGGCTGTCTCGTGCAGCTCGATCAGTTCGGGCGCTTCGGCCTCTGCCTGGGCCATTGCCTTGCCCAGATCTTCGGGCCGCGTCTCGGCAAGCGCCGGCAGCTGATCGGGAGTTGTCCCCGCATTCTGTGCCACGCGCTGGAGGACCTCGCCAACCAGCGAGGCATTCCCCTGGCCAATCCGGTTGGCGAGGATCCGTTCAACAAGGGGCGCGCCGGCCTGGGCGGCAAGCGTGACAAGGGCGGACGATACCATCAGAAGCTCCGCAGGAAGGTGGCAAGTTTGGGGGCGCGGGCCGCGAGTTTGGCAGCGATGGCGTCGCGATAGGTCCAGGCCAACCGCAGACCCCAGCAGACGCAGACGGCGAGCGCGATCCACCCGGCCCAGCCGAACAAGTCGGCCCCGCCGGTGTTGCCCGTGATCGCCGGCGCTTGGGTCGCCGGGGCTGCAACGGCGGCACTGCCGCCCGCGGCCTTTACCTTGGACCGGGCATCCAGCATCCGCTGAAGCGTCGAAAGCGTGGCCTTGCCAAGGATAGCATCCGCCAGTAGGGCATGGTCCCGCTGGAACGCCAGCACGGCCTCTTTCGCCACGCCGCGGGCGTTATCGCCAATCGGGTATCCAAGCGTGGCGAAACCTTTCCGGATCGCGGCGATCTCGTCAGGCCTCATGGGCACAACGATCCGCGCACAGCCGCCGGGCGGGTTCTGGGCGACCTTCCCGGCATAGCTGCCGAACTGGATCAGAAGGAACTCTTCCTCCCGGCGGCGCTGCAGTCCGGGCAGCACCTTGCCGCCGCCCTTGTTCCAGAGCTTGATCCGGCGCCCGACCTCCGCCCAGTCGCGTTCGACCCACGCCCGGACCCAGGATGCCCTCCCGATGGCGCCGGTGTTGAAGTGGAAGCTTACGCCGCCGTCGAATTCGTGCTGGCGCGCACCCGGCATAGTCCGGGCCACGGCCGGCTCGTAGTTCGTGGCAAGGGCCTTTGAAAGCAGTCTTGCCGCTTCGGCCTTGCTGATCTTCATGCCCGCCTTGGGCTTCACGACGCCGGATGCCGCCGTCAGTCCACTGCCGATCGTCCAGATCCCGACAGGATCGCGATAGGCGGTCAGGACGACCCCTTCATGGCGCTCGATGAAAGCCACCCCTTCGGCACTGGTCTGCATGGAAGAACCTCGTGAGATAGCGCGGGGGCGATAAGCGCCCTTCGCTTTGCTCCAAGGTGGCCCGGCGCCGGAAACGGAAACACCCGCAAGGGTTTGCGGGTGTCAGAAGCCGGGCAAATTCATCTGTCGGGAGGGAGGGTCGGAAGACCGTGTATTGGCAGCTTTCAGGTAGCTTCGGACGGTCACGTCGGTGACATGCAGCTTGCGGGCAATTTCGGCGATAGGCAAGTCCCGAGAATGCATCAGCCGCGCGAGCCAGGGCTTCGCCGTCGGGATCCGGCGGGGAAGATGCTCCGCCGCCCTTGCGATCTCGGCCGCGGTCTCCAACCCGAACAGCTCGGCAAGCCGCGAGCGCCCTTTCGGGTTGGAGGTGAGGTAGAGTTCGGCCCCGCCAAACTCCAGAAGGAAGGTCGCCGCCCGGTCCGGACCCAGGACCCGGACGAACGGTTCGATCTGGACGGGCGGTTTCGGAAACGTGCCGTCTACGTTTTCCTGCCGGGTCATTCGAGCTCGATCCCGTGGCGGCGGCACATGTCCTTCAGCGCACGGATCACTGCGTTGATCTGGGCTGTATCCCGCAACGCATCCACGTCCAACGGCACGAATTGCCACTTGCCGCCGAACCGAGACCGAATGAATGCGTTGAGCCCGTCCCGGTCAGGGCGCTCCAGAGCGCCGGCATCGCCCAGCTGTTTCCAGAGCACATGGATAAACCGAAGATCGGCCCGGGGTGCCAGAGGCTTTGAACGGCCCTTGAAGGCGCCCTTGCCAGTCGTCTTGAAGCCACGTTCCTTCAGGGCCGACATAACCAGACGCAGATCGGCATCCGACATGTCGGACATGCTGGCCTTGCCGGTCACGGCCAGCTGCAGGTCGTGCCGGGTGTCCTCGTCAAGACCGAGGTCGCGGCAGGCGACGTGTATCTGGCGTTGCAGGCCTCGGTCTTTACCCATGGAAGCACCGCGCGCACAGACCGTCGCTCTCGGCCGTGTCCCTGAACGTCCGCCCGCACATACGGCAGTCGCTCGTTTCCAAAGCTGCAGGGTTCCCGGTCGGCGCCTCGGCCGCGGCCCGCTCGTTCTGCCTGCGGCGCCAGGCGGCGTACTTGCCACGGAGCTTGTACATGTCGACGCTCATCCGGGCTGCCACGGCCTTCATGTCCTCACCGGCCATCAGGTAGGTAAAGGCTTTCTCCCACTCTTCGCCCGTCGGGTCGGAGAAGGTTTGGGTGGCTTTTGCGGTCCTCGCCGCGGGCGCGGTCTCCACGGGCGCAGGCAAGGCCGTGGGACGCGGCGGCACCGGGTCCTTCGGCCCTGTCAGGAAATCGAAGTAGCGTTCCGCATGAGCCCGATCCGCGAACGTGGCGATCACGGACGGAACGATCTCGACAATCTCGATCGATCCGTCGTCTTTCTGGCGCAGTTCATATCCGTTCATGTCTATCTCCGGCTGCTCATCAGGCCCCGGCCACCACGCCAGGACGACGCCCCGAACCTCGGGGCGTTTCGCTCAGGAAGAACTCTTCGACGGGGTGAACTTCAGGACGGTCCGCTCCGGGATCTCCACGGGTGCACCGGTGGCTGGGTTGCGGCCGGTTCGGGCGGCCCGGGTCCGGGTCTCGAACTTGCCAAAGCCCGGGATTGCCACCTTGTCGCCCGCGGCCGTTCGCTCGGAGATCTTGCCCAGGATTGCATCGAGCGCGGTGCCGACCGTCGCTTGGTTCAAGTTGGCTTCCGCAGCCACGTCCTTGATCAAGGCAGTTTTCGTATAGGTTGTCATGTGGTCTCTCCTTCTGGGTGATGTCCCGGCCGGACCATCCGGCCGGGATGGGTTCAGGCTTTCGCCAGATCGATCGTCAGCGATTGCCAGGCGGCGTCCTGGGCATCGCGAAACTGGAAGCGCAGGTAGCTCTGCGAGCCGATGATATGGATGGCGTCTCGGATTGCGTCCTGGCCCTTCTGCCAGCGCGCATCCTCGCTTTCGGTCCGCAGCAGCAGGAACATGTTGGTCCGGTTGATCTTGCCTTCCTTGTCGGTGTCGAAGGCATTGGTGACGATCGAACGCATTTCGGCCCGGGTATCGGCCGACCACTCGTTGAGGCACTCGTCGAAGAGGCCCTTGGCGATCTGCATTTCCGGGCCGAACTCGATCCGGTCCTGCACCCGTACCTCGATCTTCATCAGGCCGTCGAAGCTGGTATAGGTCCGGTTGCCCTTGGCTCCGCCCTTCGTCAGGCCATATTCCTGTGCCAGCATCGCGTCGAAGTCGCCCAGGTCTTCGTAGGCGTGGCCCTTGAAGCGGCTCAGCTGTTCGGCCAGGGCAATGGCAAACCCGAAGACCTTCCGGACCAGTTCGTCCTGCAACAGGTGCTGGGGCTTGATCAGCTCCCGGGCGGTGAGCCGTCCCTTGGCATCGGCCATGTACTTGTGGCCGTTGACCTCGACGATGCCGTCGGGGATCGGGGCGGGGGTGAACTGCGTTGCCTGCGGGGTCATGTCTGTGGCTCCTCGAACGTGCCGTGGATGATTTCGGGAACGGGTGCTCCCGGCGGGATGGGGACGAGGCCGAACAGTGCAAGTGTGCCGGCCATCGCCTCGATTTCTTCCTGGCTGACCAGGGTCGTGCCGCGCGGGCCGAGCTCGTCGACCTTGCCGAGACCGCGCGCGGCCTTCTGCATCATCTCGTGAAGTTCCCAGCGCTCAGGCATCGGTGCCTCCGACGATCCGGAGACCGCGACGACCGGTCGATGCGCGCCGCAGGTTCCTGACTGCGAACATGAGCTCGATGAATTCCGAGCCCAGGCGCACCAGGGCCACGTCATCGTCCCAGGTCATCCCCGGCCGTCCGCGGGCCAGGAGCACAGCCGCGGCCGTGATGATGACGGCCTCTTCTTCGTCCGATGGCGGCGTGGCGATCAGGTCCTGGTACTGGACAGCTGCCTCGTCCGAGAATTCGATCGCCTCGATCCGTTCCAGCAAACTGGCTTGGGTCATTTCACTTGCTCCTTCCGGAAATGCGGGCAGGCATTGCAGGCCCGGAACATCCGGACCCGCTGACTGTTCTCGTTCGAGTATTTCCGCGCCTTGCCCCGCCACTCCTGACAGAGCTTCGGGGCGATCTCGCCAAGCGCAGGGCAGGCGATCACGAACTCCTCGTAGGCGCCGCGGACGGCCGTCTCGACGGCGCGGAGATCACCGGGATATTTCCGGCGCAGAACCTGGCTGACCAGCGCTGCGGAATATCCCAACTGGGCCGCGACCTTGTTCTGGCTGGCCTGGGCACATTCCCGTGCCAAGGTGACAACCCAGTCTGGGATCTCTGGCCCCCAGGCCGCGCGCGCGATTTCAAGCTGACTGTTCATGCGGCACCCTGCGGCTCGAAGACCTCGTGGGTGTTCGGGTCGTAGATCCGCTTCACCCGCTGGATCTTGGGAGGCAGCGGGCCGTTGTTGCGGATCAGGCGGTAGAGCGCCAGGCGTCCTTTCACCGGTTCGGCCTTGCGCAGAACTTTCAGGTACCCGCACTTGAGCAGCATCGAAACATAGGACTTGGCGGTCTCGTTGGTGACCGTGACCGAGAGCGTCGTGGCATGCTGGGCAATGTCCACATGCGTGAACTCGCGCAGCATGTACATGCTCCGCCACATGTTCTCGACCCCGCCGCCCTGGGTAACCGGGGTACCGTCGGCCCGCAGGCGCGGGGCATGGTGGCCGCCGTCCTTGACCAGG
>TARA_R110002020_G_scaffold245343_1_pt1 | contig 11743 bp, 9 predicted proteins | sample TARA_R110002020 | Tara Oceans TARA_R110002020 (sample SAMEA4396489) | marine metagenome | biome: Westerlies Biome; feature: [MES] marine water layer (ENVO:01000295) within the mesopelagic zone...; material: water (ENVO:00002006), including particulate matter (ENVO:01000060) such...
TGCTATTATAAGACCGCCATTTTTAAGAAGTTTATTCTGAGGATGGTTTTCAGATTTAACAAATCTACCAGTTGATCTACCATGTACTTCACCATATAATCTTAATTCATATGGATCTAGATATGGTCTTTTAAACATTAAATCTGGTGAGTGAAATGTAAATATATCTCTACTAATACCTTCTAAAGGTTCATAATCACTTAAAGAATCTGCATAGTTACTATAACAGCCAGCTGTTTCTCCAGGATAAGTATCAAGTGCTGTTCTTTCTAAAGGTTTTGAGTGATACATATCAGGTCCTAAATCATTATATGGAAAGTTTGGATAAAGTCCTGTATATCTATTATCATCTATACCATTATCAAGATCAAGTGGATTAATAATATACTTCCGCATATTTTTAAATATACCTTTTGCAAGTATTGATTTATTACCCTCTCTAGATCCTCTTAGTATTTCATAACCTACAATATTAGTTATCTGCGTACCATCATTATATACAGGATGCATTATATTATAAAATCTAACACCTAGTATATTAATAGTTGTAGAATCATCTTCTGATAACTTTGTCTCAGCACAAGTACTTTCATCTGGAAACTTATGATGTCTTATTGGAGTGCCGCATAGGTCATCCCATATATCAGGTTTATCTGCTGGGTATTTTTCAGATGATTCCCAATATCCCATATCACCTTCTGCAGTTATAATACCACCATCATCCGTTGGTATATTTAATGCAGCTCCATTAGTTTTAGTTGCGGTATTCCACACCTCAAATTCTTTATCATCTACTTCTAAAGAATTAACAGAAGATGTTATACAAACTCCATTTTCAACAATGGTTTGACCGTTGGGATTCTGAGCAGCTGGATCAACAGCTCTACCTGGAATATGGTATGAAGAAGAACGTTCTCCAGTATTATATATCCATCTTATAAAAAAGGCATATTGTTCATCTCTTAAAAATGTAGGTTTATTACCACCATTATAATAATAATCAGCAGGATATTTTGCAGAAATCCATTTAGATTTAATTTTATTTGCTAGAGGTTGATAATTAAAGTCAAATTGTTCAGTAGGACCAGATCTTATAAGCCAATCATTTACCACATACATTGAATCTGATTTCTCATATCCAGGTCTTCTCAACGGAAGACTGTTTAAACTTATAGTTCTTAGTTTTTGATCAATATTATCTAAATGTACTCTAGTTTGTTGTGTACTATATAATCCAATTCTTTTAGCCTGAATCTCACCTTGAGTATTACTGGCTATAACTAATTCATAAAAATCAAATTCTTCATCATCTAAATTTGATACGTCTAATATTAATGCACCAGATGTATCTTCATGATCAAATAATGATTGAATATTTGATATACCTATATAATCTCCAATAAGCTGTTCATTTACTGTATATCCTATAAACGCCTGATATGAACCATTTCTAATATTACCTCCATCTTCAGCTTTAGATAGCTTTAAACATGGTGTATCTACTAATGGTACAATTCTAATTCTTTCACAATCTAGTTTATCTGTATCTGCATAGGTTATACAATCTGCTCCAACAGGTGATGTGATAGTTTGTATCCAAGGTATATTATCTATATTTAATGTTCTTGAAGGATTTCTTCCATCATCCCAATATACTTGCCATGTACAATCAAAGTTTTCTTTAGATACACCTTTGATTAGATTTTTCTTATTAAAGTTTAGGCATTCATCATTTACTAGTTTTTCATATTTACATTCACTATCATCAAATAAACCTATTTCTGAAAAAGCTCCGTTATCTGTAGAAAATATACACCACTTATCTCCATATAAATGAATAGCACCTATTACTGTATATGGTATATCTGCGCAATGTAAGTTAGACGGCTCATTTCCTATAACCCCTACATCACCTTTAGAAGAATTATTTGCAGCATTTCTTGCATGACTCCAAACTTGTTTAGACTGAAAACTAGGAAATAGGTCTTTAGCCATTCCCTTATTAAAGAGATTAGTTTCAGTTGATGATGAGGTTGGAGATTGTCTTTTCTTCTTCTTTGCCATTATAATGAATATTATCCAACAGTTGGTCTACTCTTAAACATATTGTAATATTTATCATACATTGATCTTCTATTTGTTTCCCACATTTTTCTTAATTCAGCAAAATCTGGTGTATTAACAAAACTCAACGCATTATTTCTTGCAGCTCTTAGTCTCTGTTCTATAAGCCCTAATTGATTTGATACCTGCTCACCTGCAAAAAGCATATTTTCTAGTATTCTTTGCTTTAGTGCATATTCATAATACTCATTACAATAAGGATGATCTAGAACAATTAAATTACCATCACTATCTTCCATAGCTCCTTGGTAATTTAAATAAACTTTACCTGTTTTAAAATTTGTTAAAAGAAACCCATCTTTAATTTCTGCAACATCAGTAGCTTGCAGATTTACATTAGGACAATCACAATTAATTTTTGCTGAATCTTTTATACGCAGTGGATAGAAGACAGTATATAATCTTGATTGACCAGCACCTATATATTGTATTAATTGATAATCTGCATCTCCATCACATGCTTTAATTACACAAACCTCTTTACATTCTGGATCTTCACATGGTCCTGCATAACCTGGCTCAGGTACATATGGAACAGGGTTTGTTGTATCTATATGTGTGCCTGATGGCATTTCACTAACAACTTCAAAATCTCCACAGATAAAAGCATAATTTAAATATGCAAAGTCAGAAGGAAGCATTCCTTTACTATGCTCTATATCCATTACATGTTCCTTAGTTCTATGTATTTTTAGGCCAAGATCATAGTTAACTCTTGTAGCAACCTTAATTAATTGTTGAGGTTCTACCATACCTTCTAGATCATATGTAGCAAAATCTACTGAAACATCTTCTAATAATTGATCAAAGGTTCTATATTTATGTGATATACTCATTATCTATTTACATTTTGTTTATTATCTGAATCTTCTGACGGAACCTTAAGTGTCATAAACATTTCTTGAAGAACTTGTTGTTCTATTTCTGCAAAAAGAAATTCAGGTATATTAATATTCTGTAGATATTTAGGAATGCAGTTGTCATCAGATTCACAAGTCCATTCTGATATATCATCAGTAAATACTCCTTCTAGTTTAATAGCATCCCATAATACATTTGGTAAATATAAATAACCATTGATAAACCAATAATACTTTTTATTATTATACTTAAATGATGTAGTCTTGGTCATTGATGTAAATGTAGCCGGTTGAGTAGGCTGACACTCAATGGAAGAATCTATAGAAGAAACTGATCTTATTAATGGCCCCCAATAACCTTCCATAAAGGTAGGTAACTTTTCTTTTGTTCTTTTTATTGTACATCCGCTTTGTATTCCACTGCATTGTGCTTCTATTTTATCAACTTCTATTAGTTCAACAAAAGGTAGGGATTGCCAAACACTATTAAATTTCTTAAGTTTGTTTACTGAATCCTGCCTCCTCATAAAAAGTTTTGCGCTTTTCATTACCAAACTATAGATATATCTATCAGTTACAAAGGCATCTTGAGCTTCAGATTTTACTTGGCCTCTTATTCGTGATACAACCTCTCCAATTGTTGTCATAGTTTCTATATTTCAAATTCATTATAATCAGATAGAGATTTTGGTATTTCTTTTTTAACTTTAGTTGACATTAATTCTCTTTTGTATAAATCAGCTATTCTAACCTTATCTTTCATAACAATATACTTGTTCCAATTTTTAGGATATTCTTGTGCTACTTTTCTACAATATTGTCTAACTCCATTAAATCTCCATAATTCTCTATTCTTAAAGCGGTACTTAGTAGCATAATTTGTATAAAATATTTTACCAGTATTCCCATCTGTTTCCCAATTTTTATGTTGTATAACCTTTCCATATTTCTTAGAAAGTGAATAATCTGTATTCAATCTCTGCGATGGTGGACAGGTTCCAATAAATAAATAACCTAGAGAATGAGGAAGTTCAACACCTTCTCTAAACTCTATAGTACCATTCCATAACTTATTATTAAACATATTTATAATCTTTTTAAGTTTAGTATTATCTATATGTGCATATATAGGATTTTTCTCTTTAAACTCCTTATACGTCTCTACATTTAAAAGTCCATATTTTCTCTCTCTATATCTTGGAGCTTTTAAATCTGGTGCTTTAAAGTTATTTATCATGTCTTTACTCTATAATTTACAAAAAAAAGAGCACTTATGAAAATTAAGTGCTATAGATTAATCTGGTGTAAATGTTAATTCACAAATATTACCTTTTATAGGATCCTGAAGTTCAATCTTTCCTGACCTTTTATTTCCTATAAACTTATTATGGTTATGCCAATAATCTACCTTAGATAGACTTGGTAAAGTTTTATGCACAAATCCTGTTTTTTCATTTGATGTAACATACTCAACTTTCCTATCGGTATGGGTATGCCCACTAAACAATGTCCTATGTACTGTATTACCCCACTCTACTGAAAATTCAGTTGCATATACTAAAGGTGTATTCTTCTTTGGAACATCACCATGTTCAAATGCATTAAAGTTATTATTCCAAATATGAACTTTTCTTTCTCCATATTCAACATCCCATATTATATCTGAATCAATAATACTTTTTGATAATGCATGTGCTAAATGAAAAGATGTAAGTCTATCATGATTACCTGGAATATATACTATTGTCAATTTATCACAAAATTGTTTTATAAAATTTATCCCCCAATGCATTGAATCAAAAGCTCTTTCATAGGCAATAGTAGCAGGACAAGAATTTTCAACCATAGTACCCATAGTAGTTGTACCATTAAAAGTATCCATATTTATTAAATCTCCACCAATTACAAAAAATAAATGTGATATATAATGTGCGGCAGATGCTCTAGTTAATAGATCAAATAATGTATCTTCAAAGTCTTTATCAATTGTGTTATCTCCTTCTTTACCAAAATGAAGATCTTGTAATGATAATACACCACATACTTCTTTTTTATCTTTATCTAAACTAATCTTAGGTATTTTATACTGCTTAGGTTTCCAGTTTTTAATAAGATCTTCAAAATAAAAAGATTCATTATGTTTAACTCTACTAACAAGTGCAGATACTCTCCAATGGTCTGACATCTCTTTGTTCCAATAAGATGATATCTTCCATATTTTGGTATCTATTTTAAGTATTTTTTCAATTTCTTCTACAGTCTTTGGTTCTGAATTTGAAACTCCTGATATCTTACCTTCACCTCTTTCAAGATCAATTTTGCAATCGTAGTTATCATTTTCAAATTCTTCTTTAATATGTGTTTCATTTTTTTTTGCTTTCTTTATATTTTCATAAACTTGTTTTTTTAATTCAATATATTCTTCTGTTGGAATGCCAATTTTACCAGCACACCAATCTGCACTCTTTTTCCATTTAAGTGAATGCTCCACTTGATCCAAAAGGTTACTCATATATTAGGTTTTTGATTTAGAGGTACGTAAGTTACAAAAAAAGGTTCTAATTACAAAAAGAGCCCCGTAAAGAGGCTCTTCCAACTTTTGTGACGTAAAACCAACAAAACGCCACTTTGTTGTTATAATAAGGTTGTTGCTAATACTTCAACTGAATTGCAATCTAATACTGAACCTATAGCTTCTATTCTAAATCTATAATCTGTACCAGGTGTTAAACCTGTTACTGTATAGCTTGAAACAGTATTGGCCAATGGAGCTAAATTAGCTAATGTTAAAGGAACTTGTAATGTGGTTCCGTAATAAACATTAAATCCTGTACTTATGGATGATATATCACTCCATAGTACAGTAACTTCCGTAGTAGTTATATTTGAAACTGTAACTGTATAAGGAGCATGATCTCCATCTACAGAACCACAATTATCTGCTATTATTAAAGCAAATTTTTGCAAGACCGTATCTAACCTTTCCCCTGTCTGTACATCAATTATTACCTCTACAACCCCACCTGGTTCATCAGTAACTTGAAAGGAAGGTCCACAATAGGAGACACATTCTGCACATTGTATAGATTCACACTGTTCAGCATTTGGATCTGTGCAATCAGTATATGCACAAGGAGTGGTTAGTGCTGTATCTTTACAAGCACATGGATCAGATTTACCACAATTATTACATGTCGGACAACTCATTTTTTTCTTTTTTATTTATTTAACATCCTGCTGCTGCACAACTTGCAAACGGCCCTCCTGTTGGTGTTATAGATGAATCTGCTGGAAAGCATGAATCACCTATAAATGTATAACAATTAGCACCAGCATCAGTAAATACATCTCCTGGAGCTATACCAAAGAATCCTGCAGGATCAACATCTGAATATATTGTTCCTCCACCACAAATTGATAGTTCATATGACACAACTACTCCAGCACAACAATCACATGATGAATAAGCTGCTATAATTGCACCAGGTACTGGAGCTGCACCAGGTATATCTGTTTTAGTAACACTATAACATGTTCCTCCAATATCAATTGTTTGATTAACATAATTTACCATTGATACTTCAGGAGTTGTAATACTTGGTCCACCACATTCTTCTAATATATAATAATCTGATTCTGTTATTTCTGATATAGGATTAAATCCAAAATCATCTAATTTATCAGAAAAATAAGGATCGCTATATACAGGATCAGTAGATGAATAATCTAGATCTGCAAACCAATTAAATGCTTTAAGTGCTAATAAAGGGTCTCCTCCTGGTAAAAATGCCCCTTCATAAGGATTTGGTAATCCAGCTGTTCCAGCTAATAAAAGACCTGTTAAGTCCATATCATTTGCTAATGGTCTTCCATTATACTCTTGAGCTGGTATTAAGTATCCTGTAATAGCTGCCCAAGCTTGTAATGCATATGCGGGATTTATACCTACTGCACCTATTATCTCAGGCATAATAGTTGCAGCAAATCTTGATCCAAAGTATGGATATTGAATATTAAGTCCTTGAGCCCAAGATGATTTTTTAGTTCCATTTATCATATCTATAAATGCTTCTGCATCATCAAGATATTCTGGAGTTGGTTGAACTCCTGCGCCAACTACCCATCCTGCAGCAAGGCTTATTCCTGAATAATTAGGATTAGCTTCATTGCCAAAGAACATATTATAGACATCAGATTTTTGAACATCTGCACCACCTGACCAAGATGTTGGTAAATTCATTAAAATAGTCCATGCAGGATCTACAGAAAGATCCCCTGCTACTGTTACACCATCATCAACAATTGCTTGTATATTTCTTAAGTATCTATCTGCTCTACCACCTGCTAATGCTACATAATAGAGACTTCCTACATATCCTGGATTAGCAAGTTGTATAGATGCATACCATGTATCTATAGCTGTCTTAATCAAAGCTCCATCAGCTGCTAAAACATTATTTGTATCAAACCAAACATATACATCTGTTCCTCTTCCTACATTGCCTTTTTCCATTTTAGGGCCCATTAACTTCATAACAGAAGAGCTTGTGCCACAATCACTAGTGCATTGAATTACAAATGAATCACTTTGAATTGGTAAAGAAGTTGCAGTATATGTAAATTCTGCAGGAGTTGCGCCAGTTTGTACTACAGTTCCATATAATGGATTTTGTATAACAGTAAATGTAGGTGCTGCACCAAATGTTACAACTGTTGGTTGAAATACTGCTGTACCGCCTGATTCAACAAATTGGAAATCATCTAATATGTAAGTAGGACATTCACAGCAAAATACAACTTCTATTAAGTCATTAGTATCTTCTTCCCATAAAGCATGTACATAATATACTTGTGATCCTGGACCAGGCGTTGTAAATGCATCTACTATATACCATTTCTCACTAGCAGCTCCTGTATATACAACAGCATCACATGTAATTTCATTTGAATTTAATGATGTTCCAGCTATTGCTGGAGCTCCAGGAGCTCCTATTGATGTTTTAATAACTTGTGGATCATTGTTTACATCAAGTCCTATATTGATGGAATACCATTGAACTCCTCCAGCATCATACCAATCACCTATATATAATGTACCTCCAAAACCATTTACAAAGGCTGCTGGTAAATCATTAAATGAAGCACAGGCAACAGCATTTACTGTAAATACTTCTGCTTGACATGTTGTAGTTAAGCCAACACTATTTGATACTGTAATTACAAGGTTATATGTATAACCAGAAGTTAAGCCATTAAATGTACCTATTATAGGAGCACCAGCTGCAATCCCATTAAACATTTGGGTTGCTACTGTTGCATTAGTATTTGGATCAACTACATCTACATTATATGTAAAGCCAATATTATCTGAATTAAAGTCAAATTGAATAGTATAAGATGCAGGTTGTGTAATAGTGATTGGTGATGGACATGCTAAAACATTAGATACAGTGGTTGTTTGAGATTCTTGACATGTATTAGTACCATCAGTTAAACAAAAGTCAACAGTAACTGTATAATTAGCTGCATTGTTTAATCCTGCAATACTAACATCTATACCAGCAATACTATTTTGCAATGCTTGAACACTTACTATAGATGTTACTGTATTAGTACCATCTGAAATAGTTATTTGGGATCCAGGAGCACAATCAACATATCCTGCTGGTACTATTGATGGTTGAAAGTTGAAGTTTATATCTGTAGTAACTCCTCCAGTTTGAATTAAATTTGTTGTATATCCTAATGTCAATGTATCACATCCAGTATCACAACAATTATTTTGTATATCAATAACTGCATTTTTAATATCACATAATGCTAACCATAAGTTAACATGTGATTGTGCCAATGTACCTGCACCCACTTGCCATCCGGGTAAACCTGAATAAACACCAGCACCAGATAGAACAGAATCATTGTCTAATACACACTGTGCGCCTATTGCAGCTGATATATTAGCTAATGTACCAACTAGTGTAACATGTGCACAATATGCCTGTTCAAGGGCAACTAATAAGACATCTATATTTGTAAGAGTTTGTGAAGGTAGTACACAAGTAGGTAGAACCTGTGGTAATAAGGAAGTTCCACCACTGGCATTTTCTAATATTGTTACTCTATTATCTAAATCAATTATAGATTGATTTATAATAGCTATTGCTGTTAATATATTACATATTTCATTTGCTAAAAGTATTGCATATTCATCAACAGGAAGTTCTGTTATTGGATTCCCCAAAGGATCTGTAAGACCATCTGATAAACAAGGGGGTAATGGGATAATTATTTCTACAGGAGTTCCTCCACTCTGAGCACAAAGATAATCTATAATTTGTTGAATAACTTCTTGTAGTGTACCTGGATCTTCATCTGAAAGACAGGATAAATCAATAGAAGACATGTCTGGTTCACATAAACATGTTGCATCAATTATTGCACATAACTCTTCTGCAAGTTTTGCAATAACATCACTTACTGAATCTCCGTTACATAAATCTATACAAGGAATATCAGGTCCTTGCCATATTACACAATTAGATGATATGTGATTACACGGTCCTTGTTCTTTATTAGTAGGTATCATAAATAAATATTTTATAGCTTTTTATCCTATAGCATGCTACTATATAATATACAAAAGTTTTTATTAACAAGCAAGTTCATAGTCATTAGGTTTAAGGGCATCTTGGTTCTGGATCAGCACATGCTTCTTCAGGACATTTTTCTGTTAATGTTAAAGTTATTTTAATTTGTGAGCAATTGCCGCTAGTTTCAAAGCAATAACATCTGTCAAATATATGTGATGTTACAGTAGCAGCATTAGTTAATGTAGTATATAGTTGACCATCTGCGTCTGTTAATCCAATTAAATTTGAATCTAATATTATTTCATAATCAACAACTGGAATAGAATCTTGATCAACTATTTCAAATAATAAACAAGTTTGTTCAGGTATAGCACAGTCATCTGCATCACCCTCACCACATGAGATAACCCAAGATGGTACTGGTATATCACCAAGATTATATATTTCTGATACATAACTTTTAGATATCTCAGGAACCTTTAGATCCTGCCAATCACATAATTCTTTTTTAATAGATATTTTATCTAAGTCATAGGGACAGCAATATGTAATACCATATTTCTCTTGTCTATATGATTTAAATGCAAAATCAGCAAGCTTACTTTCTATTTTAATTCTTTTAATTAGTATTTGATCTTCTTGCTCGCTCATATTTCCTTATACTTTCATTTTTTCTTATTGGTTTCTTTACAGATTTACCTGTAATGGCAGTTAAACATTTCTTATGTACAGTTTTACCATCACTTGTTTTTGTTTTCTGACATCCGCATGTAAAACCTTTTCCACAATGTGCACATCCCATAATTGTTAGTTTTTATTTTAGCAACATATATCACAAGTTATCTTTGCTAATTTCTTTTTTGCAAAGTTGTATAATTCCATTCCTTCACTAGGGCTCTGACAATATTCAACTTTTGCCTTAGCTGCGTCAATAAGAGTTCTAATGTACTTCATCTCTAAAAGTAATTGTTGTCTTTCTGATGTAGGCTCACATGGAGTAACATCTAATTCACAAAGTTTTCTATAATAGGTAGAAAGAATTGTAGTTGTCCTAAGATAATTATACTCTACATATGTTTTATCATTAGGTGAAACACTATATCTAATAATATAAACTCCATCATCAATTACAGTTCTTGTATTACTACAATCAGTAGTTTGTAAATTTAATGCACATGCATTTAAATTTAAGTCAAACCCAGGTTCAACTGCTATTAATGTTGGAGAATTAAAACCTGGAGATGTGATAAGTAATTCAGCACAATCAACTGATAATCCATCAGCATATTGGCTAGTATCTAAAACTCTAAATATTTCACAATTAGCTACTTGAGGAACCTCTAAGCTTAAAATATGTTTAGCTGCCATTTAATTTATAATTTGAATAAAATATAATTTGAATACTTTACACATATAATATACAAAAAATACTACATAACTTAAAATAAAAAAGGGTGGGTTTTGAATTCCCACCCCTTTTATACTAAGTTTTATGATTCTTCTTACGGTGCTGAGGAAGAAGATGCAGATCCACAATACTCTTCAACTGATAAGTCAGCTGCAGTAGCAAATGCTGCCATCAAAGTAACTACTTCCCCTAGTGTTTTAGTATCCTCACAAGGAACTGCAATACAATATAAGTATTGGTCATTGTCAAATACACCTGTAGGGTTGTTAAACCTAGGAACACTATGAAGTAGATAATGTACATCATACAATCCCGCTCTACCACCACCTGAAGCAGCTTGAGCAGCAATAAAGTCTAACACATCACTTGAACCTTCAATCTCTCTGATTCTTGCACTGTCTGCGTTTCCTTGGTTATAAGGCATTTGCATATAGTTTTCTGTCATTAAGAGTTGTCTTAATACTGTCTCTCCAGAAGTATTTGCCATTGTACCCGGTGTGTTAGCAATAACTACGCACTCTGCAGTACAAGGATCTCCTGTTTCATCAATTACTGATGCAACAATTTGGACTGGTTCTTTGTTATAATGATCTCTTGTATCAAAAGAACAATCTCCAAATTTGGTGTCCACATAACATCCTGTTAATGTTAATCTACCAACATTGTTTGAAGTTAGTGTTGTAGGATCAATATCAACATAAGTAGAAGGATCAGCAACAGCTACCCAAGTTTTACCACCATCTGTAGAAGTTTCAAGTCCG
>TARA_R110002020_G_scaffold27170_41_pt1 | contig 11741 bp, 10 predicted proteins | sample TARA_R110002020 | Tara Oceans TARA_R110002020 (sample SAMEA4396489) | marine metagenome | biome: Westerlies Biome; feature: [MES] marine water layer (ENVO:01000295) within the mesopelagic zone...; material: water (ENVO:00002006), including particulate matter (ENVO:01000060) such...
ACAACCACGTCGGCGCCGTGCTCGACCTGGCACTGGCGGCACCCGATGCCGTGCACTGGCTGGAATCGCTGGGCGTGGCCTTCGACTGCGACGAGGACGGCCGGCTCTTGCTGGGCCGCGAAGGTGGCCACGACCGCGCCCGCATCGTGCACGCCGGCGGCGATGCCACCGGCCAAGCGCTGATGCAGGTGCTGGCCGCCGCGGTCGCGGCCGCGACGCACGTGCGCTGGCTGCGCGGCAACACGCTGCAGGCCATCGGGCTGTCGGCCGACGGTTGCGTGGCTGGCGTGCGCGTGTCCGACGACGGCGGCCGGTGCATGGATCTGGCCGCCGCCGACCTGGTGCTGGCCACCGGCGGCATCGGCGCGCTGTTCACCGCCACCACCAACCCCGAAGGCGCCGATGGCTCCGGCCTGGCCCTGGCGCTGGCGGCGGGCGCAAGGGCGCGGGACCTCGAGTTCATCCAGTGGCATCCGACGGCGTTCGCAAATACGCATGGACGGCATCTGCCGCTGGTCACCGAAGCCCTGCGCGGGGCCGGTGCGCGCCTGGTGGACGAACATGGCGCGGCGCTCATGCAGGGCACGCATGCACTGGGCGACCTGGCACCGCGCGACGTGGTGGCGCGCCGACTCTGGCGACAGCTTCGTGGCGGTGGCCAGGCCTGGCTCGATGCCCGCGGGTTGCACGAATCACAGTGGCGGCAATTCCCGTCCGTGCTTTCGCTCTGTGCGCGGCAGGGTTTCGACCCGCGCAAGCAGTGCATCCCGGTGACGCCCGCGGTGCATTTCCACATGGGTGGAATTGCCGTCGACCTGCAGGGCGCGAGCAGCCTGGCCGGACTGCATGCCGTCGGCGAGGTCGCCTGCAGTGGCGTGCACGGCGCCAATCGCCTGGCCAGCAACTCGCTGCTCGAAGGCGCGGTGTGCGGACGTTTGCTCGGTGCGCGCCTGCGCCGCGCCGGAGAAGCGCCTGCGACCGTGCAGCGCTGGGCCGATGCCGGACCCGGGGCCGGCGACGGTGCGCGCGAACAGATCGCCCTGCACCTGTCGGCTGCGCTCGGGCCGCTGCGCAGCGGGGAATACCTGGCCACGGCGCTGGCCGCGATCAGCGCCGACGCCGGCCTGGCCGGTAGCTGGCAGGGTCGGCTGGCGCTTGCACTGCTTGCGCCGGCACTGGCGCGCACGTCGTCGCTGGGTGCGCACTACCGGGTCGATTCACGCTCGAAACAAAACATACGCCAGGGCATCGACACGCCGGCGTACGGCGAAATTGCTTGATACCGGGCAGTTCATGCCCCACATTGACGGCAGAACATCCTGCACTTCCCCCCTTATCGCTCCCCCATGAACGTGTCCCAATCCTTCGATCGCAGCCAGCTCCTGGAGTGCGCCAGCGGCGCCATGTTCGGCCCGGCCGGCGCACGCCTGCCGTCCGATCCGATGCTGATGTTCGACCGCATCACCGAGATCAGCGAAACCGGCGGCAAGCACGGCAAGGGTTTCATCCGCGCCGAACTCGACATCCGCCCGGACCTCTGGTTCTTCGCCTGCCACTTCACCGACGATCCGGTGATGCCGGGCTGCCTTGGCCTTGACGCCATGTGGCAGCTGGCCGGCTTTTTCCTGCCCTGGCTCGGCGAGCCCGGTCGCGGCCGCGCGCTCGGCGTGGGCCAGGTGAAGTTCACCGGCCAGGTGCTGCCCACCGCGAAGCTGGTGACCTACGAAATCGACATCCGGCGCGTCGTGCGCGGTCGCCTGAAGATGGTGATCGCCGATGGCCGCACGCTCGTTGACGGCCGCGAAATCTATACCGCCGAAGAGCTCCGCGTCGGCCTGTTCACCTCCACCGAAGGCATGTAGCCATGCGGCGCATCGCGATTACGGGCATGGGCATCGTCTCGTGCCTGGGCAACCAGCTTGACCGGGTTTCGGCGGCGCTTCGAAACGGCCTATCCGGTATCCGTCGTGACGAAGCGGCCATCGAAGCAGGCCTGCGCAGCCAGGTGTCCGGCGCGCCCGAGATCGACCTGCCCGCGCGCATCGACCGCAAGGTCCTGCGTTTCATGGGCGACGGCGCCGCCTTCGCGCACGTGGCCATGCAGGACGCGATCGCCGATGCAGGCCTCGAAGATTCGCAGGTGCGTTCGGACCGCACCGGCCTGTTCGCGGGTTCCGGCGGTGGTTCGACCCAGTGGCAGGTGGAAGCGGCGGACCTGCTGCGAAACCGCGGCGTGCGCAAGGTCGGCCCGTACATGGTCCCGCGCACCATGGGTTCGACGGTGTCGGCCAACCTGGCCACGGCCTTCGGCATCCGCGGCGCCAGTTATTCGATCTCGGCCGCCTGCGCCACCTCGGCGCACTGCATCGGCGCCGCCGCCGACCTGATCCGCGCCGGCCGCCAGGACATCATGTTCGCCGGCGGCGGCGAAGAGCTGCACTGGTCGCTGAGCCTGCAGTTCGATGCGATGGGCGCGCTGTCCACGCACCACAATGAAACGCCCGCCACGGCCTCGCGTCCCTACGACGCCACCCGCGACGGTTTCGTCATCGCCGGCGGCGGCGGCATGCTGGTGCTCGAGGACTACGAGCACGCGATGGCGCGCGGCGCCCGCATCCACGCCGAACTGCTGGGCTACGGCGTCACTTCCGACGGTGCCGACATGGTCGCGCCCTCGGGTGAAGGCGCGGTGCGCTGCATGCGCATGGCGATGCAGGGCGTTGACGCACCGATCGACTACCTCAACACCCACGGCACCTCGACGCCGCTGGGCGACCTGGTCGAGCTGCGTTCCGTGCGCGAGGCCTTCGGCGACGCGGTGCCGCCGCTGTCGTCCACCAAGGCGCTGTCCGGGCACTCCCTGGGCGCGGCCAGCGTGCACGAGGCGATCTATTGCCTGCTGATGATGCGCGACCGGTTCATGGCCGGCTCGGCCAACATCGCCGAACCCGACCCGCAGACCGAGGGTTTCCCGATCCTGCGCGAAAGCCGCGAGGCGACGCTGCGCACGGTGATGTCCAACAGCTTCGGCTTCGGCGGCACCAACGCCTGCCTGGTGTTCGGCGCCGCAGGCTGAAGCTTCAGCCCGGCGGCAGGCCCGGCTTGCCGGGCAGGCCGTGCCAGTAGCCGTTCACCGCGCCGAGTCGCGGCGGCGCCAGCGGTGAACGCCGGGCCAGGTCGAAATGTTCGACGACTTCGCGCATGCCCGTGGCCTGGGGGTAAAGGCGCAGCAGCCCCACGCCCAGTGCGCGCAGCGTCGGCAGCTCCGGTCCGAGGTCGGTGACTTCCTCGCCCAGGATCTGGATGCCGTTGATGCGCAGGAAGGGCGTGCCTTCGCGCGTGGCCAGAGGCAGGCCGTCGGGATGTTCGATGCAGCGGAAGCCGCAGGCGTCCTTGGCCACGTCCAGCGCGCGGGCGGTGAAACAGCGCGCGGAATACGACAGCGGCAGCCGGCCCCAGGCGATCACCTCCAGTTCGGGCAGGGCATGGCCCTGCGCCGCGTAGGCGGCCAGAAGGTCGTCCACCTGCTGCAGGCCCTGTTCGACGCCGGGAACCCAGCGGCGCAGGCCGTCCTGTGCCAGCAGTTCCAGCGCGCGATGGTTGTAGATGTTCAGGCTGGGGCCGGCAACGAAGGACAGGCCCTGTTCGCGGCAAAGCTGCACGGCCGTCAGGTCGTTGGCTTCGATCCAGAAACCGCCGTGCGCGATCATGCGCTGGATCGCATTGAGTTCGGATTCGGCTTCGACCAGGGCCAGGCTCGACAGCACCACTTCCTTGCCGGCCGCCGCCAGTTCTTCGGCCAGGGCGATCCAGTCGCGCGTGCCCAGTTCCCGGCGCTTGCTGCAGATCGTCTCGCCCAGGTAGACAACATCGACCGGCCAGTCGGCGGCTTCGCGGTAGAAGGCCAGGGTGCGTTCGCGCGGCCAGAAGTATTGCAGGGGTCCAAGGCTGAGTTTCATCGGGTCAGTGCCAGGCGCGGTGGTAGGGGCCGAGGGTGGTCTGGTGGCCTTCGGCATGGGCCGAAAGCGCCTTCTGCCAGCCGGGCTGCAGTTTCCAGTTGTCCGGGTCGGCGCGATGGCGGTCGATGGCGTCGCGCCAGGTGCGGGTAACCGCCGAAACGTAGGCGACGCCGCGCTGGCGGCCTTCGATCTTCAGCGCCGCGACGCCCGCCTTTGCCAGCTGCGGCAGCAGTTCGAGCGTGTTGAGGCTGGTGGGCTCCTCGAGCGCGTGGAAGGTTTCGCCGCCGACCTCGAAGCGGCCCTTGCAGACGGTCGGGTAGGCCGCGGGTTCGCCCGGGGCGTAGCGGTCCATCAGCAGGCCGTTCAGGCGCACGCCGCGTTCGCCGCCGTCGTGTTCCTCCCAGCGAACGAATCGCGCCGGCGAACACACGCCGTGGCGGTTGGGGGAGGCCCCGGTGACGTAGCTGGAAAGCTGGCAGCGCCCCTCGACCATAATGCACAGGCTGCCGAAGGCGAAGACCTCGAGTGGCACCGGTGAACGTTCGCACAGGCGTTCGACCTGTTGCAGCGAGAGCACCCGCGGCAGCACCGCGCGGCTGATGCCGAAACGTTCGTGCATGTAGCGCAAGGCCGGCGCGGTGGTGGCTGAACCCTGCACGGAAAGGTGCCGCGCGAGCTGTGGGTGCTCGCGCATGGCGTGGTCTAGCACGGCCATCTCGGCGGCGATGATGGCATCGCAGCCCAGTTCGGCGGCATGGTCCACGGCGGCCTGCCAGGCGCGCAGGCGGGAAGTTTCCGGATAGGTGTTCAGGGCCAGGTAAACCTTGCGGCCACGCTGGTGGGCGTAGGCGACGCCGGCGCGCAGGTCGGCCTCGTCGAAATTCAGGCCGGGGAAGGCGCGGGCATTGGTCTGGTCGCGAAAACCGGCGTACACCGCATCGGCGCCGGCATCTATCGCCGCGCGCAGGGCCGGCAGATTGCCGGCGGGGCAGACCAGTTGCATCACCTTCTCCTGGAATGAATCCGGGGCATGCTGCGCCCTGTCCATCCGCCGCGTCATTGACCTGGGTCAGTTCGGATTGGGTCGGAGGAGGCGAGGATGGAGCGACTCCCGCCTGCACACGGAAGACAGCCCATGCCCCGACTTCCCCGGAATACCCTGTTTGCCGTCCTGCTGGGCATTGCCCCGGGCCTGGCGGCAGGCAGCGACACGCAACCCGTCCACCAGGAACAGACTGCCGCCCCGGCCCCGGCCAAAGACGCGCATGACGCGCATGATGCCCACGTCGCGCACACGGCCGTCGATGAGTCCCTTCCGGCCCGGCGCTGGACCCCCGATGCGCCGCTGAGCCGCGGCATGCAGCGCGTCCGTGCGGCCACGGCGACGCTCGAACACGGCAGCCACGGCCATCTCGACGATGGCCAGGTGCGCAACATCGCCGCCGAACTGAAGTCGGCCGTGGACATGATGTTCGCCGAGTGCAAGCTCGAGCCCGAGCCCGATGCCGCGCTGCACCCGCTTCTGGCGCGCGTGCTGGTGGCCAGCAATACCCTTTCCGAATCCGGTTTCGACGCGGACGCGCTGGCGGAGCTGCAAGCGGTGGTCGCGCGTTATCCGCTGCTGTTCGACGACCCGGCCTGGAGTGCCTCCCAGAGCGACTGAACCCGGCGTTCGATGGCCGGGTCGGGCACGATCGGTTCGCTCCATGGCCGGCTTGTCTCCCCCGGCAGCTTGCGCGTGGCGTCCAGGCCCAGCTTCGAACCGAGGTTGGGCACGGGGCTGGAGAAGTCGAGGTAGTCGATCGGCGTGTTTTCCACCAGCAGGCTGTCGCGCGCGGGGTCCACGCGCGTGGACAGGGCCCAGAGCACCTGCGACCAGTCGCGCACGTCGATGTCCCCGTCGGTGACGATGACGAACTTGGTGTAGGTGAACTGGCGCAGGTAGGACCAGATCCCCATCATGATCCGGCGTGCGTGCCCCGGGTACTGCTTGCGGATGCTGACCACCGCGATGCGGTAGGAGCACGCCTCCGGCGGCAGGTAGAAGTCGACGATCTCCGGGAACACCTTGCGCAGGATCGGCACGAACACTTCATTGAGCGCCGAACTGAGCACCGAGGGCTCGTCGTCCGGGGCCCGGCCCATGTAGCTGCCGTGGTAGATCGCCTCGCGGCGCATGCGCAGCCGCTTGACGGTGAAGACGGGAAACTCGCCCGCGGCGTTGTAGTAACCGGTGTGGTCACCAAAGGGACCTTCGACCGCCGTGTCGTTCGGCTCGATGAACCCTTCGAGCAGGATCTCCGCGCCGGCCGGGGCGTCGAGCCCGGTCAGCGCGCTGTGCCAGACCCGGGTGCGGGCGCCGCGAAGAAGCCCGGCGAATTCATATTCGGACAGCGTGTCGGGCACCGGCGCCACCGCCGCCAGCATGGTCGCCGGATCGGCGCCGATCGCCACCAGCACCGGGAAGGGCTTGCCGGGGAACGCCGCCCGGAAGTCGGCGAAATCCAGCGCGCCGCCGCGGTGCGGCAGCCAGCGCATGATCACGCGGTTGCGGCCGATCAGCTGCTGCCGGTAGATCGCGACGTTCTGCCGCGGCTGCCGCGTGCCGCGCGTGACCACCAGGCCGAAGGTGATGAGCCGGGCGACGTCGCCGGGCCAGCAGCGCTGGATCGGCAGGCTGCCCAGGTCGATGTCGTTGCCTTCGAGCACGATGTCGTTGAAGCCGGCCTCGCTGGTCGGCTTGGGGGCCACGTGCGCCAGCTGTGCCAGCTCCGGCCAGGTCGCCAGCGCCTGGCGCAGGCTCGAGGGCCAACGTGGTTCCTTGATCGATGCCAGCAGTTCACCCAACTCCCGCAGCGAAGCCAGGGGCCGGCCGCCCAGTGCCAGTTCGATGCGGTCGCGATGGCCGAACAGGTTCCCGAGCAGTGGGTGCCGCGACCCGACCGGGTTGCGCATCAGCAGCGCCGGGCCGCCCTGCTGCAGGGCAAGCCGGCACAGGGCGGTGCTTTCGAGCTCCGGGTCCACCGCTGCACCGACCTCGCGCAGCTGGCCGCGGCGCGACAGGTCGCCGAGGAAGGACCGCAGGTCGTGGTGGTTCACGAAGCCAGCCGGGCCAAGAATGTCGCCTGGGCGGTGGCGAGCCCGATGCCCTGCTGCGCCAGCCAGTCGGCATCGAACAGGGTTTCGGCATACCGCTCGCCGCGGTCGCAGAGCAGGCTGACGATGGCGCCGCTTTCGCCGCGTTCGCGCATGCCGGTGGCCAGGCGCAGGCAGGCCACCAGGTTGGTGCCCGAACTGCCGCCGTAGCGGCGGCCCAGCGCGCCTTCCAGCCACCAGCAGGCGGCGATGGAATCAGCGTCGTCCACTTCTTCGACGGCATCGACCACGTCGTAGAGGAAACCGGGTTCGGCGTGGCTTCGGCCGATGCCTTCGACCAGCGTGGGCCGGCTGGCAACCGCGTTGGGGTCGTGCGTGCGCCAGCCCACGGCGAAGGCGCCGCCGGTGGGTTCGGCCACGCAGACGCGGCTGTCGAGCCGGCGGTAGCGAAGATAACGACCGAGCGTGGCCGAGGTGCCGCCGGTACCGGCGCCGCAGACTACCCAGGCGGGTTCCGGGTCGGGTTCCAGCGCCATCTGCGCCAGGATCGATTCGGCGATGTTGTTGTTGCCGCGCCAGTCGGTGGCGCGTTCGGCCAGGCCGAACTGGTCGAGGTAACACAGGCCTTCGGCGGCGGCGCGGTCGCGCGCCACTTCACTGGCGTCCAGGCCGGGCGGCAGCAGTACGCATTCGGCGCCCAGCGAGCGGATCAGCCGCACCTTGGCCGGCGCGGTGCAGTCGGGCATCACCGCCTGGAAACGCAGGCCCAGCAGGCGCGCGAACCAGGCTTCGGAAATCGCCGTGCTGCCCGAGGAGGCATCGATGACGCCCTGGCCTTCGCGCAGCCGGCCGTTGCACAGCGCGTACAGGTAAAGCGAGCGCGCCAGCCGGTGCTTGAGGCTGCCGGTGGGGTGCGCGGCTTCGTCCTTGAAGTAGAAGCGGATGCCCGGGAAGGCCGGCAGGTCCAGGCGCAGCAGGTGGGTGTCGGCCGAACGCGCGGCTTCCTGGGCCAGGCAGCCCAGGGCTTGCTTGAGCCAGGCGCGGTCGGTGCTCATGCCGCCGCCTTTTCGACAAGCGCCATGGCCTGGCGCTCCAGGTAGTCGAAATACATTTCCAGGTAGCTGATGCCGTTGCCGGTATCGAGCAGGAAGGGGTTCATCAGCGTGTGCCGCAGGATCACCAGGCGGTCGTCGTCTTCGCCGCCGGCGTCGAGCGTGGCCGGGTCCAGGCCCAGGGCTTCGAGCGCCCGCGTGGTCTCTTCCGCGCCCATCACCTCCGGGCGCAGCGTGGTCATGGAGCCGAAGAATTCGCGGGCCTGCACGGGCTGGCGCGGGTCGTAGCTCAGGCTGCGGTGCAGGGCGCGCAAGAAGCGGTTCATCGTCGCCACGTCGGTGTTGCCGGCGGGATTGAGCGCCAGGCAGATCAGGTTCGAGTCGGGCTCGAAGGGCAGCTTGCAGACCAGCCGGCCCTCCAGCCGCGCGGCGAAGCGGGTGGCGGCGGTGCGGAAGGCTTCGGTGGCGACGATGGATTCACGCGGCAGCGCGCCGAAATTCTCGTGGTCCAGCGGCAGTACCTGGTGGGTGACGTAAACCGCCGCCGCGGCCGCGCCGGGTTTCGACCCTTCCGGGATGTAGCGGCCGAGCTGGCGGAAGCGCTGGAAATAATCCGGCGTTTCCTCGGTGCTGAAGACATAGTCGGCGTCTTCGGCCAGCAGCTGCATCGCGCGCTGGTCGCGGCAGAGGAAGGCGCCGGCACCGTAGGGGATGTAGCCGAGTTTGTGCGGATCGACGGTGATCGAATCGACCTGGCCCAGTGCCGCCACCGCGGCGTGGACCTCGGGGGCCGGGAAGTCCCGGAACTCTTCGCGCATGTCCTGGATAGGCCGCAGGCTGCCGTCGGGATTCCGGAACAGCGTGCACAGGTAGCCGCCCCAGGCGGCATCCACGTGTACCGAAAATCCCAAGCCCGCCTGGGCCCAGCGGTCGCGCGCGTGCACCAGTTCGTCCAGCGGGTCGATGGTGCCGAACTCGGTGCTGCCCAGCACGCCCACCACCATCAGCACCGGCTGGCGTTCGCGCTGGCAGCGCGCCAGCATTTCCTCCAGCGCGCCGGTGTCGGTGCGCATGCCTCGCTCGGGCACCAGCTCGAGTTGCGCGCGGCCCAGGCCCATCAGTTTCATGCCCTTGGACCAGGAATAGTGGGCGGTGACCGGCGCGAACACGCGCGGCGAGCCCAGCTCGGGGTGGCGCCCGAGGAATTCGGCCAGGCCCAGGGTTTCGAGCCGGTGCGCGGCCAGCTGCGCACGCCAGCGGCGGCGTTCGCGCGGCGGGTGGCTGGCCAGGAAGGCGTTCCACTGGTCCACCAGCGCCACCACGGCCGGCGTGGACAGGTTGAAGGCGCTCCAGTCGTCGTCGGGCAGCGTGATGCCGGGCGGCGCCGCGGCGCGCAGCGCCACCGGGAAGGCTTTGCAGGCCAGGGCCAGGCGCAGCGCCTGGAAGTTGGCCAGGGTGCCGCCGGAGGTGAGGTGGCCGAAGGCGCAGTCGGATCGCGCGGGGTCGTCGACGAAACCGAACATGCGGGCCAGCTGCAGCCCGGCCTTGAGCTCCATGTCGATGGTCACCGGAGCTGCGTCGATGCTGACGTTGTTCGGGTTGTAGGGCAGGGTGAGGAACTGCGCGGCCAGGCCCGGCAGCAGCAGGTCCGAGACCATGTGCCCGATGTAGCGCGGGCTGTGGAAGGGCACCGAACGCTTGAGCGATGCCGACAGCGCATGCAGCTCCCGGCGCATGCGCGCCTCGAAGTCGCGATAGGCGGGCTCGCCCGCGGCGCCGGTGGGAATGGCCGGCGGGTCTTCGGGATGGAAGTTGCGGCGCCAGTAAACGTGGTCGCGAAGGAACTCGACGACGAGCTTTTCCAGCAGCGCGTCGTTTTCGCCGTAGGGGCCGAGGAAACACGGGTGGATCGAAGGCGAGGTCATGCCGCCAGCCCCTGCAGGATGCCCAGTGGATGGTGGGCGCGGGCCACGTAGTACATGAAGGCGAAGGTCGCCAGGGCCGCGAAGTAAAACGCCGCCCGCGAACGCCGGCTGCGCGCGCGCTTGAGCGCAAGGCTGCCCAGCACCACGTACACCACCAGCAGCGTCAGCTTCACCGACAGCCAGGGCACCACGAAGGGGTTGAGCTTGAGCGCGGTCAGCAGCATCAGCGCCGCCGTCAGCAGTACGGTGTCGATGGTGTAGCTGAGGTAGCGCAGTGGCGCCGCCATCGCCCACTTCACGCCGGCCAGCACCAGCGCGCCGCGCACCGCGAACAGGCCGACGCTGGCCAGCACTGCGGCGATGTGCACCATCTTTATCTGGAAGTAGAACTCGATCATCGAAACGTCCTCAGCCCGGGCGCCCGTCGGCGCGCGGAGTGGCATAGATCCAGAGCGAACGCAGCGCCCAGGGCAGGAAGACCACGACCCAGCCGACGCTTGCGGCCAGGAACCAGGGCGCCGGGTTCGCGGCGAACTCCGAACCGACGCGCATCAGCGCCACGGCCTGCATGCCGATGAAGGCCAGCGCCGGCACCTTGCCCAGCACCAGCGGCCGGCCCGAATGCCCCTGGGTGACGCGCGTGACCATCGCCACCAGCAGGCTGCCGAAGAAGCCGATGGACACGGCGTGCACCGGCCCACGGCCCAGGGTGAATTCGCCGGTGCCCAGGAACCACAGGCTCTGCGCGGCGTACAGGGCCAGTGCGACCGGCAGCCAGGCGTAGCCGATGAACAGCACGCGCAGCAGCGGCGGCGCCTTCCCGCGCGGCCACCAGCGCCACAGCGCCAGGCCGGTGATCGCCAGCAGCGGCAGGTCGACCAGCCACAGCCACTGGTAAAGATGCGCCAGCTCCAGCGCCAGGTGGCCCAGCCACAGCGGCCAGCTCACCGCCAGCAGCCACATCGGCCGCCAGGGCCGGTAGCCCGCCACCACGTTGCCGGCGAAGAACGGGAACATGCGGTGCGCCACCGTCGAATAGATCGGCACCAGCAGCCCGAAAGTGCCGATCTTGAGCATCGCGAAGGCCAGGCGCGGCTCCTGCGGCATATGCAGGTAAGCGACGAAACACAGCAGCCCGGCCAGGCCCATCAGCAGGCCGGCGAAGCAGGAAACCGCGTGCCAGTTGCCGCTGCGGTCGCGCAGCAGCCAGCCGGCCAGCACCGCCATGGCGGCGATCCAGCCGGCCAGCGTATTGACCACGCCGATGTGCAGCAGCAGCGCCGAGCCGGTCAGCAAGCCGAGCAGGGTAAGCACCTGGCCCAGCACCAGGCCCAGGCCCACGGGCAGGTAGTGCCAGCGGCTGGCGTCGGTCTGGGCCATCCAGCGCGGGAACACCGTCAGCAGGAAGCCGAAGATGAAGGTCGGCAGCACCTGGTACTGCATGATGAAGGCATGCATCCAGCCCGCCGGCACCGTCGGCGTGGGCAGCATCCCGCCCAGCCAGCCGCTCCACCAGGCCATGGCCGCCAGCACGTTCGCCGCACCGATGAAAAACAGCAGGCGATGCGGCGCGGCAGCCAGCGGAATCGAAGCGGGGAAGGGGGCGACGGCCATGTCGTGGGTCCTTGCAACAACGTGGCGTCACTGTCTCCTGGCCGGCGCCGCAGCGCCTTGACGCAAGTCATTCGCAATTGAAGAAGGGGGTCAGG
>TARA_R110002020_G_scaffold79419_10_pt1 | contig 11724 bp, 20 predicted proteins | sample TARA_R110002020 | Tara Oceans TARA_R110002020 (sample SAMEA4396489) | marine metagenome | biome: Westerlies Biome; feature: [MES] marine water layer (ENVO:01000295) within the mesopelagic zone...; material: water (ENVO:00002006), including particulate matter (ENVO:01000060) such...
GCACAATTTTGCTATGCAGACCCAACTGAAGGACCAAAATATGATTGGTACAGCAAAGACGGTATGCGTAAAGCATTTAATGGTGAGGAGCAATTCATGAATTTCATCCGTGTATGGGTAAACCATAAAGGAGGAAAGAATGGTGAGCAGCTTTACTTTGATAATTGGGATGCTATCTTCACAGGTAACTTTGGAGAGATTAAAGGTATCTTAAAAATGACCAATGATGGTGAACCTAATCGTATAGGTATGCTATTCGGTGTAAAGACAACTGATGAAGGTAAACAGTATCAGGCATCATACAGAAAACTGTATGTACGTCCGTATCAAAATGCTGCTACTGAATTTCAAAAGTCTCTTAACGATGAATATGGTGCATTTAACCATGATTATCAAGGAAGCCTTGTGTGGCAGGACTACAATCCTACCGCAGTAAAAGACCCTGTAGGTTCTGAAGCACCAGGTGCATCAGATTCTCCTTGGGGATGATAGACAGTTAATATTTATTATGCTATACTATGCCTGTAAACGTAAAAAAAGAATTGAGTATCGAAAAGATATTCAACAAAGTATCACAAATTGACATATATAGAAGGTACATCGGAGATGTTTCTCCAAAGAAGATGATATGTTCTCCTCTACGTGAGGATGATCATACACCTTCATTTAGACTTTACTATGGTAACAATGGTGACTTAAGATTCATTGATTACGGCACAGGCACACGTGGTGGAGTATTTGATTTCGTATCAATACTACATCCTTATCTTACATTCGGAGAGTTACTTGAAAAAGTATGGGAGGATCTGCATTGCAGGTCTCTCCCTGAACTCCCCGTAATAGTATCTAATAGAGTAAAACCAAAAAGCTTTCCAACATTATTAATAAACAAACGTCAACCCACAGAGGATGATGTAAAATTGTGGAAACAATGGGGAATTTCAGTAGATACACTCAATCACTTTAAAGTTAGTCCAATATCTAAATTCTGGATAGACAGGTCATTATTTAAATGTAAGACCCTCTCTTATTCTTATGACCTCTTTACGGAGTTCAAGATATATAGACCGCTTGAAGAGAGATTGAGATTTATATCAGGTGGTATGGAGTTGCAAGGCTACAAATTATTACCTGATAAAGGTGAGATATGTGTGATACAAAAATCCTATAAGGATGCCATGTTTATGCATGAGTTCGGAATACCTTCATTTGCACCACAGGCAGAATCTATTGATGTGCCTGAACAGCAGATGGAAAGTATTTTATCACGTTTTGATCGTGTGTTTATTTGGGGTGATCCAGACACAGCAGGTATTTCTTTTGCAGAAAGACATGTTGAAAAGTATGGTATTACCGCAGTATTCAATAACGATGGGACGAAAGATATTACCGATTCATATGCAGAACATGGACAGTATCATTCGTATAGTATGATAGAAAAGCTGTTGGGTATCTGACAGCACAAGTGAAGTTGAAAAATGGCAAATCGCAATAGAAGTGCAGGTCATTCGTGGGAGAGAGATTGTGTTAAATTATTGTCGGAGTTTTTTCCAGACGTTGTGACATCACGTTCGGAGTCGAGAAGGCGGGACGACCAAAAGGTTGACCTATGCTATACCGATTACTTGAATGTACAGTGCAAAACACTGAAAGACCGTGTAGATTATATATCAGTACTTAAGGAAATGCCTGTTGAAGACGGGCAACTTAATGTCATCTTTGAAAAGAAGACAAAGAAAAGTCCTAAAGGAAGATTTGTAACGCAGGGCAAATATGTACATATGACGCTGGATGATTTTATTAATCTAATTCGTAAGACATGTTAAATTTATCAATATCATTAGTACTAATTCAAACATTAGTTACAGCAACATGCTATCAGGCAGTGCCTGAACAGTGTGATGCAGACCCATATGTAACAGCATTCAATTATCATATCAATCCTAAAGACCCTCTATCCCACAGGTATGTGGCAATAAGTAGAGATCTTGAGGAACTTTATTCACCAGGTGATTCCATATATATTGTGGGAGCAGGTGAGTATGACGGTATGTGGATGGTTGCTGATAGAATGAATAGAAGATGGTCTAACAAGATCGATCTTCTTGTAAATAATGATTCCTATGTTGACAGATTTACGGACGTAAGAATTATAAAACATGTTCGGAAATGAATTGTCGGAAACGACAATATCCAAAACGTGTGAAGTATTAAAACGTGATAGGGAATCCATCGAGAATTGTAATGTTAGCACATTGCGATTTGAGGTGGAGGAACTATACGATATTTCGCATGCCTATGTATTTTCATCAGCAATATCAGGAGATGTTATTGAAGGTGAAATAAGATACAAGAAAAATGTTGATGAGCTTTATTCAATGCTTATGAACGATATCGAAGCCCACCTAGACACAGGTGGCATTTTAATCTGACAAAAACTATAAAAATGTCAAGAACAATCTATATTAAATCAGAAGGTAACGCAAGACCAAAAAAAGTAACTGACTTTGAAGGAACTACATTTGGTGAGTTGAAAGCTCATGTAACAGATGTAAACTTTGAGAATGCAAATGTTATTATTCATTCTACAAAGACAACTTTGTTTGATGATACATCATTAATTCCTACAGATGATGATGTTATTCTTTTGGTAGTACCAAAGCAAATGAAAGCAGGTAATGATGAGACTCAAGTTTCTGAAACTGGAGAATTTACTGAACTTATGAATGACTATGAGGAATTAGTTAATGCAACAGATAGATTCAGACAATCTCTTGAGGCAGTAGGTAGACTTATGATAGAAGATGAAGAAAATATTGAGGTAGGTAGCAGCACTCTTGCTGATATCAACAGATCTTTTCGATCTTTCTTAGGTAAATAATTGATTAGGAGACCCTTCTGAAATATGGAGGGTCTCCATTCATTTAAAAATAATAAACATGTTTGAAAAACCACTCGCGTTTAAAATTAAAGGTGATTTCGGCACATTATATATTACAAGCAATGGTGTTAAAGATGTTGCCCCTGAAGGTGTGCCGTATGTAAGTAATATTCATCCTGATGATGATATTATAGATAGAGATAGTTTTAAATACAATAATATAATTATACCGTTGTATGAATTACTTGATCATAAATATAAATCAGATGGTCATTTAGATAATATTGATGTAATTGTAAATTATAGAGACTATGAAGAAAAATACTGGATTGATATAAAAATCTTTCATGGTGATATTGAAATATCAAATAGCTTGTATCATAAAGCCATGCTAAAAAAACTATATACAAGAACACGTATTTATGCAGATGAAAAAGGGTTAAAATTTAGAGAGTTATTTCTATTTCGTACTGAAATAAATTCAGTAGAAGCTAATAAGATGTTTATACACCCTCACAGTCCAGGTATACGTGTAGAGTCTCCAAGATGGTCACCAATGTGTTTAGGAGATTCTGAATTATATAAACATTTCTTTAGAAATAAAAGAAAGTATTCAGATATGGCATTATACTGCTTATATCTTGACGCTTATCTTGCTTGGGAAAGCAAAGAAGGTGGACCATATAGCACTATCGAAAGTGTTTATGACTGTGAAAATAATAAAGCAAATAAGATAGAAGACATAGATGTAGAAAGTGTTATTTATGATAACGCAGATATATTTAAAGTTGTTGAATCGTCAGGTCATATAACTGTATCCTCTGATTTTATCAATGATATTGAAATAGAAGGTGTGACTAAAACAAATTCACTTAACAACTATCTTAATATTGATATGTTAAAATTAAAAAGGACAGATTATTCAAATGATGTTATTAAAAGTCCAGATGTATTCTTTAAGGGTGAAAACCTGACTTTATCTGTAAAAGACATTGACACAGAAAAACTGATGCCATATTTGGTTACAGTATATAATACAATACCAAGAAGAACTTTATCACAAATAAAGCGAAGATTATCTTCAATTATAAATTTTAATTATGCAAATAACGAAGAAACAATACGAAGTACTGGAGCTACAACAGAAGGGTAAGCTCATTATTACAGAAGATGTAAAGAAAAAGATTGACCAAATGCATAACCGAATAGGTAGTGTAGAATGGTGTGGTTTTATCTTCTATGAAAAAGTTAAAGGCAACATTAGTCAGCCTGAAACATATGTAGCTAAGACAACCGATATCTATATGATGGATATAGGTACTCATAGCTATACTGAAAGTGAAAATCATACTGATGATATTGTTAGTATGGTTGACCGTATACCAGCGTATATGGAGAATCGTTACGGTCTTATTCACACACATCACAATATGAGTGCATTCTTTTCAGGTACAGATACTCAAGAATTACATGATAATGTTCATTTGTATTCTTATTATCTATCATTGATTGTCAATTTTGACGGTAAGTGGTGTGCTAAGATTGCAAACCTTATAGATGTTAATAGCAGTTCTTATACCATCAAAGAAGAAGATGAGGATGATGTTACTGTAGAAATTCCATCAAAGAAAGTAATGACTGTTTTCGATCTTAATATTGAGTTTGAAACAGAAACTTATAATGAGATGATTGATGAACGCATTGAGGAAATAAAAGAGCGTAAGGTGAAAGAGGCAGTAGAAAAGAAAAAGAAACAATCTCTTTTTGGTAATTCTAATCAGACAAATGTTTTTAATACTAGTGGTTATAACACTGGCTATTATAATCACTCAAGTATGAATTCTTATTATGATTGGTATAATAAATATGAAAAGTTAGCAACTGATAAAACAGATAAGAAAGGTGGACTTACTGAAGACGATGAGATAGAATGGTTTATATCATCTCTCGTATATCTTGATCCACATGCTAATGAACCATTGAATGATACGCTTTATGATCTTAAAGAGCATGAATCAGATACTTATTTTAATCAGTATGTAGATCAGCTAAATGATAACGCAATGACATACGCTGTCGATCATTTTGGTGTTGCTAAAGCATACAGTGGTGTGTGCAGCACATTGCAAAAGCTACAGCCTTACTCAGGTAAAGGAGTTGAAAAGCTTAGAGATGCTCTTGAGGATGCTAAAGAACAATTAAATAAAAATAACGAATACTCACTATGACTGAAGTACAACACAAAGATTCTCATACGAGATTCAATAGTGTTGATTGGTTCGGTGATTTCAGAGAGATAACTATCGGTGGTGTAGGCACTATCGGTAGTTGGCTTTCTCTGTTATTAGCAAGAACTGGTGAACACGAATTGATTATGTATGATGATGACAAGGTTGAAGGCATTAATTTATCAGGGCAATTGTTCTCGAAAGATGATGTAGGTAAATCTAAAACGGACAGTGCACGTGATAATATATTCTCATTTACTGAGATATCAGATCAGAAAGTGCATTCGATGAATCAGAAACTTACGAGCGAATCGTATGTATCTGCAATTGCATTTTCTTGTTTTGACAACATGAAAGCACGTAAGGAAATGTTTAAGAAATGGAAGACTCTAGAGAATAGAGAACTATTTATTGATGGTCGTATGACTATTGAGACATATGAAGTGTATGTTGTAAAGAAAGGAGATGAAGAACGCTATGAGAAGACACTGTTTAATGATTCACAAGTAGGAGAACAAATATGTTCTTTGAAAAATACATCACATACAGGTGCACTTATCGCAGCAAGAATGGTAACATCATTTACTAATCATATTGCCAACGGGTTGATGGGAATTGATATACGTGAAGTACCATTTCATTTTAGAGAAGATATGCAATTACAATTAATAACAATGGAATGCCAGCAGAAGTAATAAAAACAGTTTCACAAGTTAGCATTCCTATGGAATCTTTTAGAAGCATATATGTTAGAGATAGTGAATCTTATAATTTTACAAGGGTTAATGCTGTTGATGATGAAACACTTGTACCTGTTATTTATGCCTTAACAGGTAGCAATCTTAGGCATGATGGTTTTATGGAAGGTGTACATGTTCATGTATTTAATGATTCAACAGCCACATATTCAAATTGTGTTGCTTGTATAGATTACAGAAGAGTAAAAGAAGTACGTGAACAATTTATTTCATCATTGATTAATGACAAATCATTTATTTTAACAGATGTATCATATGTAAAAGATGAAGACAGTAATGATTTAAACGTACCAAGTGATTTTATTGACAAGAAAAATATGCTTGCAGACGTACAAAGTAAATTGCCTAATATGATAAGGCAATCAATTGAAAGAGATAAAGAATTAGGTTTAATAATTACAAATTAATGGAAAGAAATAATTATTTTGAAAGGAAGGCAGTGTCACGTTCACTGCTTTCCGAATTTACTCGTCATCCACAACGAGCTAAAGCAATGCTTGATGGTACTGCTATAAAAGTAGAGAGTGATGCAATGACATTCGGTAGTATGTTTGACTCGTTGATGTTTGATACAGCAACTGAGTTTACATCTAAATATCGTGTAGCACAATATGAAAATCCTTGGACAGATAGACGCAAGAATACAGGTAAGTTTACATATGCTCTTGAGCAAATAATGCAAGAGACACTTGAAAATGATATGCCAGCAGGTGATACTGAAACAATGCTTATGCGAGCGTATGAGCAATCAGGAATTAAAAGTCCAAAGGTGTATGATCTTGTTGCTGAGTTTGTAGAAATAGGTGGTAGAGATTGGGTATCAGAATATATGATGTCAAAAACTATTACTCTTATTACCCAAGAACAGTACAATAAGGCTGCTGCAATGAAGGCAACACTTATTAATAACAACTACGTAGGTAGTATGTTTGTACAAGACGTACCTGAAAGTCATCGTGTTATGGATGATGATATTGAAGTTATATACCAAATGGATATTAAATTTCAATTACAAGGTATTGAATGTAAAGCACTTCCTGACATTGTAATTATTAATCATGAGGAAAAGATAATACAGGTAGTTGACCTTAAAACAACATCCTCTTATGACCATAATATAATGCCAAGTTTTATGAAGTTCGGATATGATCTTCAAGGTGCTTGGTATACTATTGCAATGCAAGCTCTCACAGAGCAACCAGGACCTTTAAATGGTTATGAGGTGTCTTCTTCATTCTTGTTTGTATTTATTGATACAGTACAAGGTAATGAGCCTATATGTGTTAGAATGTCAGATGTTGATGTTGACTCTGCTATTAATGGTGGTTTTAGATATAACAAAAAGCGCAAAGGTGCTATGGAAATATTTAATGACTACGTATGGCATGTCAACAATGACAAATGGGACTATAGCAAAGAATATTATGATAATAACGGAATGTTAGTAACTGATATTTATGACAATGTTCTTGAAGGAGTCTGAAATTAAAGGTGTCGTTACTTATACTGGATTCCATATTCAGTTAACAGTAAAGGAAGATGCTAAAATTGTAGACATTAAAGATGAAGACGGGAGTATTCTTGAAGTTAAGAAGAATGGCTCCCGTCTATTCTTTAAAGGTGATCATATTTATGTGAAAGATAGAGGTTGGTATCAATTAAATGATATTGCCTTGATGCGTTCAGAAAAAGGTATGAGAACTTATCGTGGTCTTACAATGGAAAGGTCTGATACATCTTTATTGATACTGCCTGTATATGGTGGTACGAGAGCAGATGTATCATTCTCAACACATCTTATGAATGCGTATCTCTACCGTGAAGGATGCATTGATAGTTGCATATGGGTCTTAATGAAGAGACCTCATATTGTCGAAAGTGCATATGAAAATGCAATGATATTCTTCAGGTCATCTGATCACTTTATGGGTGAAGAAGAGCTTGGTAGTGAATATGTAATGCTTAGACTTGCAATACCTAATGAATTTATTGAAGACCTTATACATATTCGTATGGGTAAGTTTTCAGAAATAAGTAAATCTCATAAAGAACGTATATATGATTTTCATAAAATACGTGATAAGTATAATAAAATTCGTCTTGAGTTAGAGAAGAGTCCTCTTCTTAAAAACAAGATGGAAAAAGATTATGACATTGAGATTCCAGAAGGTAGCGAATTACGTTCAAGCATAGACGAAGAAAGAGAAACTTTTTATGATAAATATATAATATATGAGCGTTGAAAAGGTAATGATAGACCTTTTCGGTAATGGTTGGTATAATGCAATGAGAACATATCTTCAGTCTCAGGAGTTTGCAGAGTTAGGTCGTTGGTTAATGGCTGAACGTAAGCAAAAAATAGTATATCCTGAACAGAAGAATGTTTTCAAAGCATTCCAATTAACACCGTATGAAAAGGTAAAGGTGGTATTCTTAGGTCTTGACCCTTACATTAGAAAACACCAGGCAATAGGTTTGTCGTTTGGTGTAGAACTAAGTGAGAATATGACAAAGATGCCACCGTCTTTAAAGACTATTGTTAAAGAGCTTGAAAGTGATCTTGACACATTGTGTCTTGACTTTGACTACTCTTTAGAAGAATGGGCAAAACAGGGTGTGCTTATGCTTAATACATCATTAACAGTGCAAGAGGGACAAACAAATTCACATTTACATATGTGGAAACCGTTTACGATGCAAGTTATTGATGCTATAAATAATATGAATGACAATGTTATATTCATTCTGTTAGGTAAGACAGCACAATCCTATGAAAAATATCTTAATCCTGACTCTACAAGAGTAATAAAAGCACCACATCCCGCAGCAGAAGCATACGCGGGAGGTAAAGCTGGCTTTTATGGAAGTAAGATATTCAGCACATGCAATGCAATGTTGTATATGCTTGAGAAAGAAGAAATAAACTGGAATATAAAACGATATAAACTATGATTTTAGACTATAAATGTACAGTTTGGAGAAGAATACACATTCCTGATGATATAAATGATAAAGAATATATCATTGAGACATTAAAAAAAGGTTTAGAACCTTTACTTGAAGCTTCAGAGTATGAAACTCTGTATGATACTTCAGAAGAAATGACCGTAGAAGATAATGATGGTCAATCTACTATTGAATTATATAATTCTGAGTATGAATTACTATTTAAAAATGAAAAATAATGGGACGATATTATGATGGAGATATAGAAGGTAAATTTTGGTTTGGTTTGCAAAGCAGTACAGCACCTGAAAGGTTTTGTGCAAGAGAAGTAGCAGAGCAAGTAATTGAATATTATATTGACCGAGATGACCTTCCTGAAATCAAAAAAGAAATAGAAAATATAGAGAATGATCCTGAAGTACAAAAGATTATAAATCTATTTAAAGAAGTTAAAGAAGAGGATAGCAAAAGTTTCTTTTCTTTTAGTGAGGAAAATATAGAAAAGCATGCTCTTACAAGAAAAGCAATGGAAGATTATGCTGATCTTTTATTAGGAAGACAAATACGAGATTATCTCGATTTTCACCCTAAGAATTACGGATGTACTATACACGCAGAATATTAATAAAATGAAACTATTTAAAAATATAGTAATTGGAATAACATACCTTACTTGGACTTTACTTAATGTCTCAGCTATAGGTTTGTTAGGAGGATTTATAATGCAGAATCCTATGGGATTTCTCGGTACATTTTTTATGGGTACTATGTTGATAGTATGTTACTTGTTACTGAGTTTTCTATTATTTCTTTTAATAAGTAGTTTATTTTATGAAAAGAAAACAGAAAAACTTGTAGATAAATTTTGGGAAAATGAATGATAGAGAAATAATAGAAGGACTCATGCTTATGCTTGAGGATGAGAATATCAACGTAACTAAGTTGGCAAAGAGAATAGGCTATAAAAACTATAAAAAGTTTGAAGACGCTTTGCATGCAGCTTTTAAAATCATAGAAAATGAGTAAAGAAAGAGTAGTAATAAATAAGATTGAGCTTGCTTCAGAACTTGCTCATAGAATGCTTGTGATAGAATGGGATGACCGTTCTGAGAGCATATACAAAGATGATACTGCAGATGTAACAGTATATACTGAGAACGCACAGGACATCTTCAATGACCATTATGATATGTTTCTAACAATTATAGAAGATACATGTTATGACAAATAAAGATTCAATTATTAATTACATTGAGAAAGCATCAGGATTTAATCATGATGAAACAGATGGTAACATGCTTACGTTTAGTACACGTGAGCATGGTGATGTAGGTGAAGAAGAACCTGGTGAACAAGATATTAAAATGGCACATCAAATAGCTGGTGATATACGTCATCAGTATGATGTGAAGAACATTGAAGTATCTTCAGTAGATGAATGGGTATACCTTGAATTTGAAGTAGTATGAAAATAACAAATGTTTATATAGTAGCACTTACCAAAAATGAAGGTAGAAGCTATATTAAAGTTGCAATGGCAGCTACTGATACTGACGGTTTGAAAAAACAAATTAATGAACTATATCCTGACCATGAATGGACAGTACAAAAGGATGAAATTTATCCTTTGGTATAAAAATTAGGTAAATTAATTTGGAAAATCTATAAGGGAGGCTGTATATTCGCAGCTTCCCTTTTTATATTTTAAATATGGCAAATTTTTATAGCATACAGGGTCAATGCGCAGCTTTCATAGCTGGTAAACTAAGTAGACTTCAATGGAAAAACATATCTCATGTAGAGAGGGATAAGACGCAGTGTATACTGCATATGAAGAATGGAGATAGATATGAAATCAAGATTGAAAAACTAAAAACTAATGAAAGTTAATCCACTACACTCTTATATAACAGTATGGTTAGAAAAAATTGGGATGAAAAAACCTGATAAACCATGCCTTATGACACCTGAACAAAAAAAGATGAACATGATGCTCATTGATGAAGAGGTTCAGGAACTTATGATTGCGTTGTCTAAAAATGATGACATCGTAGAATTATGTGATGCATACTTTGATGTGCTTTGGGTAGTAACACAATCAGCAATGCTGAATGGCTTAAATATAAATGACATTGTACGTGCTGGAGCAGCAAGTAACCTTTCTAAATTTTGTGATACACATAAGGAGGCTATTGAAACAGTAACAGCATATATGAATGGTACACACCCTAATAAAAAAGGTGTATTTATTGAAACTCATATTGATGAAGTTAATAATTCATATGTAATAAAACGCACAAAAGACGGTAAAGTACTTAAAGGCATTAGCTTTAAAGAACCTGATTTTAGTTTTATTAAAAACCGAATGAAAAAACCAGAAACAGTATGAATAGCAAAGAATATTTTAACGGTGATGAACTTGCCGCTTCTGTATGGGAAGGTAAGTATGCAGCAAAGGGTGAAAGCAATCCTGATGAGATGCATAAACGTATGGCAAAAGAATTTGCGAGGATTGAGAGTAAGTATAAAAAATCTGAACTTAGTGATTCTACGGGGTCATTTTTTATACCAGAAGGTTTATCAGATTATGCTCTTAATAAAAGAAGTGATCTAACTGAACATACTATATATGAATTATTTAAGGATTTCAAGTACATCTGTCCTCAGGGAAGTGTGATGTCAATGCTTGGAGTAGATAAGATAGGTTCGTTATCTAACTGCTTTGTGATAGGACAACCTGAAGATAGCTACGGTGGCATTCTCCAAAAGGATGAACAGCTTGTACAACTTATGAAAAGGCGTGGAGGTGTTGGTATAGACATCTCTACTCTTAGACCAAGTGGTACAGATGTTACCAATGCTGCTAAGACATCTACAGGTGCAGCTTCATTTATGGAGCGTTTCTCTAATA
>TARA_R110002020_G_scaffold348971_2_pt1 | contig 11722 bp, 12 predicted proteins | sample TARA_R110002020 | Tara Oceans TARA_R110002020 (sample SAMEA4396489) | marine metagenome | biome: Westerlies Biome; feature: [MES] marine water layer (ENVO:01000295) within the mesopelagic zone...; material: water (ENVO:00002006), including particulate matter (ENVO:01000060) such...
TTCCTTTGGAGGGAATAAGAGTTCTGCAGACGTTCTGCTAGATCGGACCGTACTAAGTAAGCATGAACATCTTTTTGTAGTATATATGGTATCAGGGTTATCTCCACAGGAAGCTTATATGAAAGCTTTTCCTACAGTTAATCCTGGATATGCTAAACAAAAATCAGCACAATTAGTTAAAACAAAAAGGGTAACGACAGCTATGAGAGAAGAATTAAAACCAATATTAGAAGAAATAGGTGTAGATGAAAAAGCTATACTTGAAAATATAAATAATATTGCATTAACATCTGAAAAAGATGAAACTAGGCTAAAAGCATTATTTAAATTATCTGATATAATGGATTTAGAAGATAAAAACAAAACAACAGTTACACAAGTATCAGGAGCATTATTTCAAGGGTTTGCAGATAAACATTTGATAGAAGCTGAAAGACCTAAAGAATTAGGAGAATAAATGAGTAATATTTCAAAAACTTTTAGAAAATTAAAAGAATCTTTAGTAAATGATTATGTATCACCTGAAGACTTAAATGAATATGGTCATAATAACTTAGGAGATTTTCTTGAAGACACCAATGCTTTTAATATGTGGTATACTGACCAATTTGAATCATTGGATGCTAAAAAAAGATATATGTTATTAAAAGATATTGAAATGAAAGAACATAGAGATCAAGCAATTTTAATGTTAGAAGAAGTTGTAACTGAAGATGGTATAAATCCTGCTCGTTTAAAACAAACACAAATAAATTTAATGGATATGATATCAGATGATTGATTTTGAAACATTGTTCAAAGATTATTATTTTGCTTCTAAAGAAGAAGCAGATAAAAGAATGAACATTTGTAATAATTGCCCAGAATTAACAAAAAGAAGTAGATGTAAAAAATGTGGTTGTTTTATGAAAATTAAAACTAAACTTAAAAGAGTAAGTTGTCCTATACAAAAATGGTAAATGTCTAAATTTAATTTAAATATTAATAAAGAGAATGTTAGTAAAGCAGAAGAAGCTTTAATGTTAGCTTCAAAAGATATGATTTCATTTGGTAAATTATTTTTACCTGATGATTTTATGAGAAGTGAAACACCATTTTTTCATTATGAAGTAGCAGATGCTTTAATGGATATGGACAAAAGACAGCTAGCAGTTATATTACCAAGGGGTCATGGAAAAACGGTACTAACTAAGTGTAGTATTATGAAAGATTTCTGTTTTGCAACTGGTCCTTTATTTTATGGTTGGGTAGCTGCCTCGTCTAAAATCAGTGTTCCAAATTTAGATTATATAAAATATCATTTGGAGTTTAATGAAAAAGTTTCGTATTATTTCGGTAACCTAAAAGGTAAAAAGTGGACAGAAGACGATATAGAATTAACAAATGGATGTAAACTCATATCAAAATCAAATTTGTCAGGCATTAGAGGAGGAGCTAAGCTCCATAAAAGATACGACCTCATCGTTTTGGACGACTTTGAAGATGAAAATAATACCATTACATCAGAGTCTAGGGCTAAAATTGCGAATCTTGTTACCGCAGTTGTTTTCCCTGCTTTGGAGCCTCATACTGGTAGGCTTCGGATTAATGGTACTCCTGTTCATTTCGACTCCTTTATACAAAATATACTTGTGGGTAAAGAAAAAGCTGAAAAGCAAAATAAAAAATATAGTTGGCATGTTATAAGTTATAAAGCATTACAGCCAGATGGCAATTCTTTATGGCCTGATTGGTTTGGAATGAAAGAAATGGAACGTAAAAAAAAGTTCTATGCAGATTCAGGGCAGCCACAAAAATTTTATCAAGAGTATATGATGGAGGTACAAAACTCTGAAGATGCAATATTTACAAGGGATCATCTTCGGTTTTGGGATGGGAGGTTTAAACATGATGAAGATACTGGTATTAACTATATCATACTTGAAGATGGGACTGAAAAACCTGTTAATGTTTTTGCGGGGGTTGACCCAGCTACGGACAGCGCTAGAAGAGATACTGACTTTAGTGTTATCCTTATCGTCGCTGTTGATAGCGACAACAATTGTTATGTGCTTGACTATCTTCGTAATAGGTCATTACCTGTTTTGGGGATTCCTGGTGATGGTAAGAAAGGTATTGTGGATCATTTGTTTGATTATAACAAAATTTACCACCCTTCGCTTTTTACCATTGAGGACACAACAATGTCTAAACCAGTATTTCAGTCACTTGTGGCAGAAATGAGAAGAAGAAATGATTTTGGAGTTAAATACTGTGCTGAAAAGCCAGGAAATAGAATGAGTAAAAGAGACAGAATACAAGAAATATTAGCTCAAAGATTTGCTATAAGAAGTATGTTTGTTAGAAAAGAACATTACGACTTGCAACATGAAATATTTACCTTTGGACCTAGAATGGGTCATGATGATACGATAGATGCTCTTGCTTATGCATGTAAATATGCGCATCCACCTAAATCTATGAAACAAAATAGACAAGGTACATGGAAAAAACATAGACCCTCAGCAAAAAGCTGGGTTGTCGCTTAATAACTAAAAGGAGAACAAAATGCCGTACATGAAAAAAAGTGGGAGAAAAAGTTTATATGGTAAAACTAAAAATATAACAAAACCCAAAAACATAACTAAACCTAAAAGTTTACCTAAAATGAAACCAGGAAAAAAACCAGCACCTATGCCTACTAGACCTAGAAGTATTCCAAAAGATCATCCTAGAAGAATACAAAAAGCTAAAAATTTACCAGAACAACGTTCGCCAGGTAAATGGTCTAAAGTAATTAAAAGAGTTTCTAAAAAGAAAACTACACCAGGTGGACCTAAAAATCCTAGAATTGGTGGAGAAAAATATACAGTAGGTAGATAACCTAGAAAGAGAGATAACAATGGCTTATAACAATTCGAAAAATACTGGAATACCAGTACCGAATCCAGGGGGGAACAGACGACCAGGCAATCCTTATTCTCGTCCAGGTGGTTTACCTAATCAAGGGCCTAGTGCAAATATGCAAGGGTTTAATAGACCAGGTCCTCCAGGACCTAATGCTCCTATGAATCCAGCACCAGGAAATATGCCAGGACCAAATGCGTATGTTAATCCAGGACCAGGTAATATTGGAAATCCTAATCAAATGACTCCAGGACCAAACGCTCCTGTAAATCCAGGACCAGGACAAGTTGGAGGTCCAAGACCTTATGGTAGTCCTAACCAAATGACTCCAGGACCAAATGCACATATGAATAGTGGTATGCCTAGAAGAATACCTCAACCAGGACCTAATGCTCCAATGAGACCTCAGCAAGCTGGAAACAGCCCAGGTCAATGGGCAGGAGATATAAGAAGAGTTCCACAAGGTGGTGGTGGTTACGGTCAAAATCAACAAAACCCTATGAATAGAGGCAGAGGTGGTGCTAGAAGAGTAGGTAGCAATAATGCACTTGCTGGTCGTATGGGGAATAGACGTAGGTATTAACAATGGATAAAAAAAATAAAGCTTTCATACAGAACTTAAAGAAACATACTATAAGTAATGCTCTTGATAAATCTTCTAATTCTAATTTATGGAAAGATCTAAAAACAAAATGGCAAAAAAAATAAATAAAAAAGCACAGAAAATAAAGAAGTTATTTGAACTTGTAAATAATGCAAACAGAACCCAATGGGAATATATAAACCAGAAAGGTTTTGATTTTGCTCATGATAACCAAATAACTGAGAGTGAAAAAACTATGCTCGAAGATCAAGGTATGCCTACTTTTACTATCAATAGAATTATGCCTGTAGTAGAAATGTTAAATTTTTACGCTACAGCTAATAAACCTAGATGGCAAGCAGTAGGTGTAGATGGATCAGATACAGATATAGCAGCAGTTTATGCAGATGTTGCAGATTATATTTGGGATTTATCAGATGGTTCTACTTTATATGCAAATGCAATAAATGATTCTATTACTAAATCAATAGGTTATTTAATGGTAGGAGTAAATAAAGATTCTGATCAAGGTATGGGTGATGTTTCAATTCACCAACCAGAACCTTTTGATATATATGTTGACCCTAAATCAAGAGATATGTTATTTAAAGATGCTTCTTTTATTTTATGTAGAAAAGTTTTGCCTAAAGAACACTTAAAAATAAAACATCCTGAATACGTTAGAAAAATTACTAAAGCTAATAGTGATGATAATGGCGATCATAATTTGTCTGAAAAAGTTAAATTTGGAGATCAAAAAGATTTCGGATATAAAGATATAGATGAAAGTGAAACAGGTGTTTTAAAAACTGGTGAAAGAGATGAACTTATAGAATATTATGAACTTTATGAAAAAGTAAAAATAAAGTATATGAATGTATTTTATAGAAAACCTTTAGATAAAGAAAAGTTAAATCAATTAAAAAAACAAGCTGAAGTTCAAATTACTGAAATGAGAAAAGAGCTTGAAGTTCAAATGATTGAAAAACAAATGAGTATTGAACAAGCTGTTCAAAGTGGACAAATGATTCCAGAAAGAGCTCAATTAGAGTTAGAAAAATTAAAATCTCAAATGGAACAACAACTTAGTGCTGCGTATCAACAACTTATGAGTGATTTACAAAATGAAGCAAGTGAAGTTTTAAATGTTATTATTTCTGAAAAAGAGTATAAAGTACTTATTGGAGATAAAAATTTTAAAGACTTAATTATTGATGTAGTTTCTTTTTACGATTCTAGAGTTCAACAAACAGTTTGTGTAGGAGATGCTATTTTATATACAGAAGTATTTCCTGAACAAGTTAAAGATTATCCTATAGTACCTTTTCATTTTAAATGGACTGGTACTCCTTATCCTATAAGTGCAGTTTCTCCATTAATAGGTAAACAAAGAGAGATAAATAAATCTCATCAAATATTAGTACACAATGCATCTCTTGGAAGTAGTTTAAGATGGATGCATGAAGAAGGAAGTGTAGATACAGACTATTGGGAAAAGTACTCCAGTTCTCCTGGTGCTTTATTACCAATTAGACCTGGAGCTGCACCTCCTACACCAGTACAACCTGCTCCACTTAACAATGCATTTTTTAGTTTAGTTCAAGCAGGTAAAGGTGACATGGAATATTTAGCAGGTATATATTCTTCAATGATGGGAGATACAGGTAAGTCTTCTGAAACTTATAGAGGAATGCTTGCTATGGATGAGTATGGAACTAGGCGTGTAAAACAATGGTTACAAAATTCTATTGAGCCTAGTTTAAAACAAATGGGAACATTAGTTCAACAATTTTCACAAGCAGTTTATACAGCTCATAAAGTATTTAGAGTTGTTCAACCAAATGCTTTACAAGAATCTAAACAAGTTGAAATAAATGTACCTATGTATAATGATTTGGGGGAAGCTATTGGAAAGTGGAAAGATTACTCTGCTGCAAAATTTGATGTAAGAATTGTTTCTGGTTCTACATTACCAATTAACAGGTGGGCATATTTAGATGAGTTAAAAGAATTAATGCAATTAGGTGTTATTGATGACATCGCTTTATTATCTGAAACTGATATTAGAAATAAAGAAAAAATTGCAGAAAGAAAATCTCAATATGCACAAATGCAAGGTCAATTAGGTTCTCAAGAAGAACAAATAAAAGACTTAACTGGAACTATAGAAACATTAGAAAGACAATTAGTTCAAGCAGGCATTAAGAGCAAAGTTCAAGATGCTGAAGTTGAAATAAACAAAAAGAAAGAATCTGTTAAATCAGATATTGAAAAACATAGACTACAAACAGAAGCTGAAGCTAAGTTCGCTGGAAAAGTTATTCGAGATGAGGTTGGCACAACTAAACGTATTATTAATGAACAAAAAACTAATGAGATGGCTAGAATGAAGCTAGATTTAGAGCAAGTTCTTCTTGAAGCAAAAAATAATAAAGAAGAGTTGGCAGAATAGTAAAACTGTTTGTAAATTAAAAACAATAAATAGGGGATATTATGGCAAATGAACAAGGTAACTCTGTAGCAAAGGACGATCAACAAAAAGCTGTTGAAAGTGCTGTTATAGACTCTGGTAATTTTTTTGACCAGTTAGATAGTGAAGTAAATGGGATGGTTGGCGAGGGTGACCAACCGACAGAAGCTCCAAGCGCACCCACTGAGGCAACCCATGTAAATAGTGGCTCCGAACAAGGCAACCCACAAAATGAATCACATGGCTCCGATCAAAATGCGTGGGATAGTGACAATAACCCGTACAAGAAAAGGTATAAAGATTCAAGTCGTGAAGCTGTAAAAATGAATTCTCAGATTCGTGAATTGAAACCTTTTATTCCAGTTCTTGAAGCAATGAAAAGAGACAGCGGACTTGTTTCGCATGTAAGAGAATACCTTCAAAATGGTGGTTCTCCGTCTAAGAATGTACAGCAGAAATTAGGATTAGCTGAAGATTTTGAGTATGATCCTAATGAAGCAGTTAAAGACCCTGATTCTGATTCAGCTAAAGTTATGAATGCTCAAGTTGAACAAGTCGTAAATAAAAGAGTTGGCGATATTCTTCAAAAAGAAAAAGTTAATTCTCAAAAAGTTAGGGCTACAATTCTTAAAAAGAAACAAGAGGCAGATTTTGTTAAAAAACATAATTTAACGGAAGATCAATTTAATGAGTTTAAAGAACAAGCTCAACAAAGAAAACTTTCGTATGATGATGTTTATTACCTTTTGAATAAAGATAAAACAAGTCAAAATGTTGCTAATGCAACTAAAACTGATATGTTAAATCAAATGAAAAATGTAAGAAATATGCCGTCTACCGCTAGTGATTCTAATAATCAAGGTTCAGCACAACCAAGTAAATCAAACCAAATGTTTGATGTTATGCTGGATCAAGATAGTGATATAGATAACTTGTTCGGATAGATAATTTAAAGATCATCTACCGAACTTAACTTAAAAGTCTGACTGAAGGTGCTTATGCACAGTTGAGGAATGACTAAAAGGAGATGGTCAAAATGGCTGATTTATTCAATGTCGGTGTTCGAGGTGGCTCGAATACTGATTTGACGGTATCGGATGTTGATGGTTTAGGTCCAGGCGCTGGTTCTAATCTTGACACAGGCGATCTGCGTAGAAAGTATAACTTTGGTGACAGAGTTTCTGAACTTTCTTTAGCGCAAGATCCATTCTTTCGATTCTTGTCAAAAGTAAGTAAAAAAAATACAGATGATCCTTCATTTAAATGGGCAGAAAAACGCCCTTCATGGAATAAACGTTATGGTTATGTCATGGGGTATATTGGTAGCGACGGTGCAGATGATTTCACTAATGCTATTATAGAAGCTTATAATGATGGTGGTACAGGTAGTTCTGTAGCTGTTGGTGATACACTAAAATTATATATGGCTGGTGATTACAAAACAGATGGTAATATCCAAAACATATATGGAAACACAACAAACAAAGCAGCGGATGTAGGTGCTAGTGGAACTAGACCTTTATTTTATATCCCTGGTCAAATGTTAAAAATACCTACTATGACAGCAGATCAAAATTCTGGTGCTACATGGGGTAAAAGTTACATGTTAGTAAGAGTAACTGAAGCAACTGACCCAGGTGTAAAAGATAGTAAATACCCTACATTAGTTACTGCAACTGTTGTAAAAGCAACTGATTCTAGTCATGTAGACTATGCTGGTTGGTGGACTGATAATTTTAGTCCAGGTAATGCAGATGGTGATGAAGTAGTAGCAGACGTAAGTATTGCTGATACTTTAGAAAAAGCTAGAACTTATGTTGTTGGTACTGCATTTGGAGAAGGTACTGGTTATCCTGAAACATGGAAAGATCAACCTTACTCTACAAACTATGGTTTAACTCAAATTTGGAAAACTTCATGTGCTATGACTAATAGTGCTAGAGCTACTGTTCTAAAGTTTGAGCCAAATGAGTGGGCTAGAGTTTGGAAAGAAAAGCTAATTGAACATAAATATGATATTGAAACATCATTGTTGTTTGGTTCTCAATATGAGGATTCTACTAATGGTATTCAATACACTCAAGGTGCTGTTGATTATATTCAAAGTTATGGTAATCAATTTACTTTTGATATTACTTCTAAAACATCTGATGATTTTTTAGATGATATGTCTAATTATCTTGATCCAAGATACAATAATAGCACAGGAAGTGTTTTCTTTGTTAATACTGCAGTGTACAACTGGATGCATAAACTAGGTGGATACATGTATAATAACCTTAATCTTGGTAATAATCAAGATAATAGAGGTGCTATGTATACATCTGATTTCTCTCTAACTGGAAAGAAAAAAGTGTTCGGTATAGATATTACTACATTTACAACACCTTATGGTGATATGAATGTTGCACGTAATATTCACTTAGATGGTACTAACATTAAAATGCTTGGTATTAACATGAAGTATTGTGCATATCGTCCTCTTGTAGGTAACGGTGTTGATAGAGATACTTCTGTCTATGTTGGTGTTCAAACACTAGAAAACTCTGGGGTCGACAGACGAGTAGACTTAATCTTAACAGAAGCTGGTATGGAATGGTCAATGCCTGAATGCCACGCTGTTTGGATATAGGAGGTTTATTATGGCGATTCCAATGTATGGACAAAATAAAGATGGCAGCGCATTAGAAGGCGTAGCTTCAAGCAGAGGTTATAAAAAAATTGTTGCTGGAGTTACATTAGCTAAAGCTGATGGAGGTGTAATACATATTGCTGATGCTGATGCATGCGCTATTGTATTACCTACCATATCTTCTGATATTGATGGTTTAGAATATAAATTCATCATGGCTGTTGATGCTGGAGGTGATGTTACTATTACTTCTACAGATTCTTCTGGTAATTATTATCAAGGAACTTTAGCGGTTAATTCAGTTGATGCTGACGATGGTTTTGCAGCTAACGGAACTAGTAATAATATTATTACTATGAATGCAACAACAACTGGTGGTTTGCTAGGTTCTGAAGTAAATGTTAGAGCTGTAGTAGGAGTAGGATGGGTTGTATGGGGTTCTGTTTACGGAACTAATGCAACAGGTGCTACACCATTTAGCGGATAATAAGTAAAATAGTTTCTAGGGGCCCTTGGTCAGGTGAGCTTCCCCTCCCTAACAAGGGCTCTTGGAACTTAACAAAAAGGAATTAAATGGCAGATTTTAAAATACAAGTAGAGGGAATAACTGGATTAACTATTGGAACTTCACCAACTGGTGATGAACTATCTCAATTTTTAGTAGATGGTATAAGAGAAGTTATAAATAGGATTATTACTATAAATCCTATAGAAATGACTAAATTTTGTACTACTACTAATTCTACTACTTCTGTTACTAAAATAGGTACAATATTATCTGTTATGAGAGAGCATGACAATACAAATATTCTTAGATCTTGTGCAGCAATATCTCCAGAAAATAGATATGATGCTACTGATGTAAATAGTTTAAATTATAGAACTAAATATAATCCTGGCTTTTATGAATTAAATGGTTCTATCCATTGTGTTCCTGAAGCTGGTATTAATAATAATGATATAGTTGTTACACAAGTTAAGTATGCAACCAATACAGGACACAGTTCTACAGCTATAGAAGATTTTCCTTATGAATATGAATATTTAGTAGTATTATATGCTTCTATTAAATCATTACAAAATGCATTATCAACAAAGGATAGTGATTTACCTTCTGATTTAATTTCTCCTGTTTTAAGTGTTATGGGTACATCTTTGCCAAGTTATACAGGACCATCATCTTTCGTTATGCCAATTGCTCCTTCTGGAGTAGATGTAGATTTTTCAGGTGTTGGTAGTATAGAAACATTTGTTTCTCCTGTATTTAGTGCACCTAGTTTAGGAACTGTTGATACTATGAGTTTACCTAGTGTTCCTTCTAGTGCAGTTTCAACTACTGCAAGTGTCACTATAACAGGCACTGCTCCTACTTACACTGCGCCTGTTTTATCTTTATCTAGCACTCCTACAATTAGCGATTTAACTATTTCAGTTACAGCACCTATACCACCTGCTTTAACAAGTTCAACTGTAAATGAATCAAATATTACATCACCTGTATTTATAGCACCAGCAATGGGTGAATTAGATTTTAGCGATACTAATAATTGGATAAGCACAGAAGAAGATAGTGAAATGTTACAAGCTAGGGTTATGGAAATACAAGTAAAAATTGAAGAGCATCAAGCAAGATTGCAACAAGCTGCAACAGATTTTCAAAAAAATAGCGAAATATTTCAAAAAGAACTAAATATAGCTTTAACTAATGCTCAACTTGAATCAGAAGATGATTCACAAAAAATTCAAAAATATGGTCAAGAAGTGCAAATTTATAGAGAAACTGTTGTGAAAGAATTGCAAGAATATCAAGCAAATTTAGAAGGTGACTTAAGAGTTTGGGAAAGTGAAAGAAATACTCAATTACAGCAATATCAATTAGATATAACAAATAATTTAAATATATTTGAAAAAGAGAATATTGAATACCAAGCTAAATTACAGAAAGATCTAGCTGATGCTCAGTTTTCTGATAACTTAAATTCAAAAGAATTAGAAGCATATGCTGTTGATGTTCAGAAATATTCAGCTGAAGTAACTAAAGAAGTTCAAAGATGGACTGGGGAAGTTTTTAACAAAGAATTTAATGAATGGACTCAAAAATATCAAGGTCAATTAGAAACATATGGTGCTGATATTCAAAAAGAATCTGCAAGAGTTGCTGCATCTTTACAAGATTATCAAGTTAAAGTAGAGAAAGCATTGAGTCAATATCAAGCAGAAACAGGTTATGATATTACTAAATATCAAAGTGAAATTCAAGCACATATGAATAAATTTGAGTCTGATTTGACAGAAAAATCAACAGAATTTCAAAGTAATCTTGCAAAATATTCAGCTGAGTCTGAAAAAATTAGTTCTGATAATCAAATCTCAGTAATGAAATTTGAACAAGAAGTTGCAGATTATATTAACAAAGTACAAAAAACAATGACGAGTTATGAATGGATGATAGGAAGGTTAACAATGCTGCAAGGACAGTATGATACCGCATTTAGTGTAATGGCTCCTCAACAACAACAACAAGGAGAACAATAATGGCAGGTGAAAATAAAGCACAAGGTGCTGTATCTTTTACACCTATAGTACAGATAGCTGCTGATTTAGATGCAGATGCAGTTAATGCTATACACCATAATATAAAACAATCTTTAGGTGGAGATTTAACTTTTACAACTCAAGATGCTGCTGACAAATGGTATTATGCACCTAATGTAATAGCAACAACTACAAGTGATGAGTTGTTTGGAGGTAGTGATGATAATACTGATCTAGTAGGAGCTACTGGAGACCAAGTTAATGGTCCAAATGAAGCAGTTGACCAACCAGTAGATTTTACTGATGGCACGCAAGCTGATTGTAGTGCAGACAAATTATGGTTTTTATTTGTAAAGAATACAGGAACTAGTGATACAGATAATACTGCTAGTACTAATAGTGTTTATCTTAGTTTTGATGGTACAGCAGCTGGATATAATGTATTAGATAATATTGAAATAAAAGCAGGTGAAGCTTGGATGGGTAATATAGCTGGACCTTTACTTCAAAGCGTATTTATTATGACAGGAGCAGCACGAGGAGGTGGTGTTGGCGCCAATGTTAGATGTACAGTTGCTGCAATTATAGAAGATGTGGATGCTTAATTAATGGCAGG
>TARA_R110002020_G_scaffold335831_2_pt1 | contig 11708 bp, 18 predicted proteins | sample TARA_R110002020 | Tara Oceans TARA_R110002020 (sample SAMEA4396489) | marine metagenome | biome: Westerlies Biome; feature: [MES] marine water layer (ENVO:01000295) within the mesopelagic zone...; material: water (ENVO:00002006), including particulate matter (ENVO:01000060) such...
TGTATCACACAACAAACATGGAGTAAGAACAATAGAGGCAAAAAACACTTACAATGCATGTAAAGAGTATGCTTCTCTTTTTAATCTAAAGAGTACGTCTGGTATCAGTGCTTTTGTAATGACAAAAAAGGTGGTGGCAGATGAGTAACCCAATAGAACTTATTAAAAAATTATGTCAGGATGAGTTAGATGATAACAACAAACATCCTTACGATAATTCCGTAGATAGTTTTGAACAAGGGTTTTTGGGTGGCAGATTAGAACTAGCACACAGTATTTTAACAATGATAGAAAAACAAAAAGGAGAAAAAGATGAGTAAATTTAAAAGTCATTTAATGGAACAAGAAGAAAAATTAGACGAGCAAATAATATTCATGAATAAAATGATTAATGACACACAGTCAGTTATTGATAAATCTAACGACACTTGGGTAATAAGATATTGGACTAATGTAAGAAATACACTAGAAAAAGACCAAGATAAGTTGACTAAGCAGAAGACTGGAATTAGCTATTGATATTCCTTAAACAATAGTTTAGGGTTGTTTTGTCACACTTCAGTGACTATCCTTTGTTGCACCTGAAGCGTCATTTCTTTGGGTGCACTTTTTTATTTGGAGATCCATTATGGAAAAGAACATATGGTCAGCACTTAACCAGATACAAAAGAAAGAAAGCACATGGAATTGTATGAGGGTTGAATCTACCACAATCAATGGTATTCCTGATGTACACGCCTGTATAAAAGGTAAGTCATTCTGGTTAGAATTAAAAGCTAATGATGATAAGAAACTAGGCTTATCTAAATATCAAATACTTTGGCAGTTAGATTACCTCAAGGTTGGAGGCAATGTAGTTAACCTAGTTTTAGCTCCCTCGCAGAGGAAGCTCAAACTTGTGAGACTTGTTCCTAGTTTGTACTCGTTTTGTTCTGGTAATGTTCCTGAAGTAGAACGGTTCGATACAATTGCTACAAAAAAATACACACTGCAAAACTTACGTCAAATAATTAACTCGGCAACTGATTCGTTTAACTAGTTCGCATAACACATATTATGTTAAATAACTGCATTTGTTCGTGGTTTGTTCTGATATGTCAAAAAAGAAGGCTCAGGATAAAAGGTAAAAGGTCAAGGTTTTTTTTTTATTTTTTTTAAGGTCGCAAAAATTTATGGTACCACAGATCAGTGTATAGGTTGAGTTACATACATACATATAGGGAGTAAACATATCGTTTTTTTTATGTTATAAGAGGCTCATGGAAAAAAAATTGCAAAAAAATTCTACTTATGCACAATATGACATGAATAAAGACGGAACAGTGTCTGATGAAGAACTTGAAAATATGAAAGAAATTAAAAAAACAGAACATGAACTAAGGAAGCATAGAGCTCAAAGAAGAATGGCAACATTTACTTTAGTAGGAATGGGTTTATTTACTGCAATGATGTTTATGCCTTTTATAACAATAGAAAAAATTGAGGCTCTAAGTGATATTAGTAATTTGTTTTATATTTCTGGAGCTGGTATCGTTGGTGCTTATATGGGTGCTACAGCATGGATGTCAAAAAAATAATGAGTGTTGACCATTTAACAACAGACAGACTTAGATTAAGAGTTGAAAAAGTTTTTATTGAACATATTAAATTATGCCAAGATAATTTTTTATATTTTGTTCAAGAGATGTGGCAAGACTTTATGTGTCGAAAAGAAAAAGAACCTAGTAAGTGGGGTCATCATCAAATCATCGCAAATGAATTTACAAAAATAGCTTCAGAAAGAAAAGGAAGGCTCGTAATAAATATGCCACCTAGACATACAAAATCTGAATTTGCATCAGTATACTTTCCTGCATGGATTATTGGTAAGTATCCAAAAATGAAAATTATGCAAGTATCCCATAACACTGAACTTGCAGTAAGGTTCGGTTCTAAGGTCCGTAATATAATTGATTCTCAAGAATATAAACAAATTTTTGGTGATGTTAAACTTCGTGAAGACTCCAAAGCTAAAGGTAGATGGGAAACAAACCAAGGTGGTGAATATTACGCAGCTGGAGTTGGAGCATCTATTACTGGTCGTGGTGCAGACTTATTGATTATTGACGATCCACATACGGAACAAGATTCTATGTCAGACATGGCAATGGAACGTGCATATGATTGGTACACCTCAGGACCACGACAGAGATTACAACCTGGTGGATCTATATTATTAGTCATGACACGATGGGCTGAAGATGATTTGACTGGTAGATTATTGAAGGCTCAAAAAGAACCAAAAGCAGATAAGTGGAAAACAATTTCATTTCCAGCGATCTTACCTGACGGTAAACCAGTTTGGTCAGAATATTGGGAACTAGAAGAATTAGAAAAAATCAAAGCATCCTTACCTATAAGAAATTGGTCAGCTCAGTATATGCAAGAACCTACCTCAGAGGAAGGAGCTATATTAAAAAGAGAATGGTGGCAACCTTGGAAAGAAGATAGTATGCCAAACTTAGTTCATGTTATACAAAGTTATGATACAGCGTTCAGTAAAAAAGAAACGGCTGACTATTCTGCTATTACAACGTGGGGAGTATTTTATCCTGACGAAGTTACACCTAATTTAATATTGTTAGATGCCATTCGAGGTAAGTATGATTTTCCAGAATTAAAAGTCATGGCAATGGAGGCTTATAAATATTGGGAACCAGAAAGTATTATTATTGAACAGAAAGCAAGTGGTGAACCTTTAACACAAGAATTTCGTAGAATGGGTATACCAGTTATTCCTTTCGTACCAAGTAGAGGTAACGATAAACACACTAGAGTAAACTCTTGTGCTCCTCTTTTTGAAAGTGGTGCAGTGTGGTATCCACATGGAGAAGCTTTTGCAGATGAAGTAATTGAAGAGTGTGCTAGTTTTCCACATGGTTCACATGATGACTATGTTGATTCAACAACTCAAGCTTTGTTGAGATATAGACAAGGCAACTTTATTGAACTATACTCTGACTATGTGGATAATGAAGACTTACCACCCAAACAGTATAATTATTACTAAAGGATAGTTATGAAAAAAATTAAAAGAAAAATAAAAAAATCTATTGGTTATATTAAAATACAAATAAGTAAAGTTAAAAAAAGATTATTTGGTAAAATCTGCCAGTGTGACGACAAATGACTGTTTATCCAAAAAATTCTTTAGCAAGAAGATTAGTAGAAAGTGATGAGAAACCCACTGGCTATCCACTAGGCTCGAAAGGAGATCAACTAGTAAGAAAAGAAAGAGAATTAAAAAAGAAAAAAAACCCTAAGAAAAAGATTACTACTAGAGATAGTTACCAACCAGAAAGTGATGTAATTAAACCTGATAAAAGTAAAAAAGGGTTTAAGGATAAGTTAGCAATGTATCAAACCATAACTGGTGAAAGTCCTCTTCAACCTTTAAGGGATTTAATTGATGGACCTCCTCAAGTAAATATGGAAGCACCAGATTTAGCTTCAGAGGTTCGTAATAGAGTAGAAATGCAAAAACAACAAATAGCTAGTGCACCTAAAATGTATCCTATGTATTACGAAAGAGCTAAGAAGGGTAAATTTATAAAAGTTAAAACTAAACTTGGTAGAAACCGAAAGACAAAAATTCTATGATAAATGAAGAAGAAAATTTACAAGTACCTACAGAACAAACTGAAGGTGGCTTGGTAGAAGATTCTAATAGTGAAGTTGAAGTAGAAATAAAAGAACCTTCTGATATGGAAGAGGTTATAGAAGAAGCAGTAGAGGCTCAAAAAGAATTTTATTCTAATCTAGCTGAAGACATGGATGACAGAACTTTATCTAGAATAAGTAGTGAGCTAATTCAAGATTATAAAAAAGATAAAGAATCTAGAAGCGATTGGGAAAAAGCATACACCTCTGGTTTGGATTTACTAGGTTTTAAATTGAACGAAGACAGTAGACCGTTCCAAGGGGCGAGTTCCGTTACCCATCCATTACTAGCCGAGTCTGTTACACAATTTCAAGCACAAGCGTACAAAGAGTTATTACCAAGTGACGGTCCTGTTCGTACACAAGTCATTGGTGACGTAACACGAGACAAGGAACAACAAGCACAAAGAGTGCAAGATTTTATGAACTATATGTTGATGGAACAAATGGAGGAGTATACTCCTGACTTTGACCAATTATTATTTTATCTTCCTTTAGCAGGTTCAGCGTTTAAGAAAATTTATTACGATGAAGTGATGCAAAGAGCGATATCTAAATTTGTACCAGCTGAAGATTTAATCGTGCCTTACTACGCAACAGACTTAAAAGACTGTGAACGAATCACGCACCTCGTCAAAATGAGTGAGAATGATATTTTAAAAAAACAACGTAGTGGTTTCTATAGAGAAGTAGATATCCTTCCTTCAAGAAGTGACGATAGTGAGATACAGGATAAGTATGATTCTATTGAAGGAGTTTCAGATAACGGAGATAAAGATTATCAATTTAATGTTTTAGAAATGCATGTGGATTTAGATATTGATGAGTATGAAATAGAGAACGCAGATAAAAATATAAAGGTTCCTTATATTGTAACCATTGATGAAGGTTCACAAGAAGTGCTTTCTATCTATAGAAATTTTGAAATGAACGATCCTGTGTATAAAAGAAAAGAATATTTTGTACATTACAAGTTTTTACCTGGTTTAGGGTTCTATGGTTTTGGTTTAATACACATGATTGGTGGATTATCAAGGACTGCTACAGCTGCACTGAGACAATTACTAGACGCTGGTACTTTAAGTAACTTACCAGCTGGATTTAAGTCAAGAGGTATGAGAATTAGAGATGATGATCAGCCTTTTCAACCTGGTGAGTTCAGAGATGTTGACGCACCTGGTGGTAATATCAAAGATCAGTTTCAAATTTTACCATTTAAAGAGCCAAGTGGCACATTATTTCAATTATTAGGCTTTGTTGTACAAGCTGGTCAGCGATTCGCTTCCATAACAGACAATGCAATCGGTAATGATGCTCAAAATAGGGCAGTTGGAACGACTATTGCCCTCTTGGAACGTGGCTCAAGGGTCATGAGTGCCATACATAAGCGATGTTATTACGCAATGAGACAAGAATTTAGACTTTTAGCTGATGTTTTCGGTACATACTTACCACCACTGTATCCTTACGCTGTTTATGGTGGTAATAGGCTCATAAAAATTGCTGATTTCTCTCCAGAAGTGGATGTTATACCAGTTGCAGACCCAAATATCTTCTCAATGGCTCAAAGAGTGACGTTAGCACAGACACAATTGCAAATTGCACAGTCTAATCCACAATTACACAATCTTCGTGAGGCGTACAGAAGGGTTTATGAAGCGTTAGGCACGAAACAATTAGATACGTTGTTGAAACCAGAGAAAGTACCCACGCCCCTCGATCCAGCGATAGAAAACTCACAAGCTTTACGTATGGAAATACCAAAAGCGTATCCAGAACAGAACCATGACGGACATATCATGGCACACGTTGCTTTTATAAAAAGTAGAATGGTTCAAATTAACCCTATGGTGTATGCGTTACTACAAGCTCACATTTCAGAGCACTTATCTTTCAAAGCAAGAGCTTTAATACTTCAAGAGTTACAAGCACGACCAGAAACTCTTAAACTACAACAAGATAATCCTCAAGCTTTCTTAGTTATTACAGAATCTTTAATTGCTGAAAAGATTGCACAACTTACAGAGGAGTTACAGATACTTGAAGGAGCACAAGATAAGAAAGATCCATTAGTTACATTAAAGCAACAAGAAATAGACTTACGAGCACTAGATATGCAACGTAAAATACAAGAGCATGTAGATAAAGAAGAAAGAGTAACTGGTGAGTTTAATGAAAAGATGGACATTGAAAGAATGAAGATGGAAGACGCAGAAGAATCTGCTGGAGAAAGAATAAGAATAGCAGAAGAAAAAATAAAAGTAGCAAGGGAGAAAGTAAATGAACAAAAGAAGTAAAGCGTTACCACCAGAAAAAGGTCCAACCCCTCAAGGAATGAAAAATGGAGATGAGGTTTCTGTAAAAGGAGTATCTTTAACATCAAGTGGAGATGTATCTTACAAAAAAAATATAAAACAAAATAAGATAAAAGCTACCTATAATGTTAAAGACAAAGAATTAAAAAACTTATATGTAAAATTAAATATTGGAAACGGTAAGCTAAATTTAAATAAAAACAAATATGGAAATACAGCAGATTACTCAAAAAAACTTTTAGGTGGTAATTTAGATGTAGGAGTATACAAAGGTACTGGTAAAAACAAAGAAAAAGGTTTTAATGTAAAATTTGTAAAAAAGTTTCAAATCGGAGCACTATCAGATTTAGGTTGCCCTCATCGTGAAAGTGGTGTAAGAACATCTATAAAAGGAATAAAACCTATTCAAGTTAAAGGGAAAAAATTTATTGGTGTTAAGTGATTGAAGGCGATTCAAAAGAATACGAGTTTATAACAGAAGAAATAGAAAAATTAAATTTAACTGATATTGTTCTTACTTGCGAGATTGGTTTACGCAGAGGACTAGGTTCAAAAACAATTATGGATGCTGTTATATCCAAAGATGTACCACACTATAGACATATAGCTATAGATCCATATGGTAATTTAAATTACGCACATTACGATAACGGTTTACCTTACACATCTGATTACACTGATTTTATGAAAATAGAAACTTTGTTTGATTTAGTAAAGTATAAAGAGTTTGCTTTCTTTGAGTTTCCTGACACTTACTTTTTTGAAACAATGAACAAAGGTTATCCTTTAAGTATTGATGGTAAAACTGTATATAAAAGTAATTATAGTGTTGTACACTTAGATGGACCTCACACAACAGAAGCAGTAAACAAAGAAGTAACTTTTTTTATGAGACACATGGAGCAAGAAAGTTTACTAATACTAGATGACCACAATGAGTACAATACAAAAACAATACGATGGGGTTTAGAAAAAATAGGATTTGAAAAAATTCGTGAAGGTGAAAGAAAATTAATATTTAAAAGGAGTGTATAATGGCATTACTTAGTTTAATAGGACCTGCTACAAAGTTGATTGGAAAGTTTGTTAAAGACAAAGACTTACAGCAAAAATTAAGTCACGATATAGCTACAATGGCAGAGAAACATGCCCAACAACTTGCCCTTCAACAAATAGAAGTTAACAAAGCAGAAGCTAAAGGTAATTGGTTTCAATCATCGTGGAGACCCCTTATTGGCTGGATTTGTGGACTATCCCTTGCTATCAACTATATGGTCTCACCGATTATGGCAGGTTTTGGTGTTGTAATTCCACAGGCTGACATGACGGTCATGATGCCGCTTTTATTCGGAATGCTAGGAATTTCAGGATTACGCAGCTTTGACAAGTACAAAAAAACAGATACAAAAAATGATTAAACGTATACATATTAACCAACATAAAATAAGAAGTAATAAAAAAAACAATACTGATGAACCAGTTATTACTGTTAAAACTTCTAAAAATAATTACTACGTTGATGAAGTAGAAGTAAAAGGTTCTTGTAAAGTTGTATACAAACCACATAACCCTTTGTCATGTGGAGCTAAAGTGTGGATTGAAACAACAGATGAAGTCATTATGAAAAACGATGATTTTTTAACTAAGGTTTTATGATACCTTTTCCTAAAAAGAAATATAACATTATCTATGCAGATCCACCTTGGTCTTTTGAAACTTACTCAGATAAAGGTAAAGAAAAAAGTGCTGACAAGCATTACGAATGTCAGGACATAGAGTGGATTAAAAACTTACCAGTAAAAGACATAACTGATGATAATTGTGTATTATTTATGTGGGTTACGTTTCCTACATTACATCAATGTTTTGATGTTATTAAAAGTTGGGGTTTTAAATATTCTACTTGTGGTTTTGTCTGGGTAAAATCAAATAAGAAATATAATAAGAACCAATTGAGTTTTGTTGAAGAAGAAAAGTTTGATGCTTTTTGGGGTTTAGGGTATTGGACACGATCAAATGCAGAGATTTGTTTGATTGCAAAAAAAGGAACAATAGAGAGACAGTCTAGAGGAGTACATCAAATTGTATATGAGCCAATAGATAAACATTCAAAAAAACCAGATTGTGTTAAAGAAAAAATTGTGCAATTATGTGGAGACCTTCCAAGAATAGAATTGTTTGCAAGACAAAAAACAAAAGATTGGGATGTTTGGGGGAATGAAGTATGTATGATATAGATACTATTATGGCAATAAAAGATTTAGTAAAAAAAGAAATGGAAGTAGTTAAAGAAAATATTGTTTACAGTATAGACACACAAGAATCATTACAGTATGCTAGAGGAAAGCTCAACGCATTTGATGCGTTGCTACAGGAACTTAAAAACCTGCAAAAAAGAGAGGACTTATGAAACTAATCACGCCTAGAAAGTACAATACACCTGACAAAGGTGGTTCCGTTCCAAAAGGCAAGGAACAAACAAAAGAATATTTAGAATTAATACCTAATCCAGTTGGTTACAGATTACTTGTAAGACCATACTCAGGAAATAAAAAAACAGACGGTGGTATTATACTGTCTGATCAAACAAAAGAAACTATTGAAATGACAACTGTAGTTGGTTTAGTCATTAAGATGGGTGACTTATGTTATCAAGATAAAGATAGATTTCCAAATGGAGCTTGGTGTAAAGAAGGACAATTTGTTATATATGGTAGATATGCTGGTAGCAGATTTAAAACTAAATTTGGAGAACATAGAATATTAAACGATGATGAGATTATTGGTACGATTAGAAAACCAGAAGACATCCTCGCACTATTTTAAGGAGATAGTATGCCACAAGAACAATTAAAACTTAATAGAGAAGATGATCCAATTTCTGTTGGAGAAGACGCACAAGAAGAAAAAGAGATAAATGTAGAGCAAGTTCAAGAAGAAGAGAAAGTAAAATTAGAAGAAGTTGATTTAGGTTACACTGATCCTAATAAAAAAGAAACCGAATCAAAAGTTGTAGAGAAAAAAGAACCTAAAAAACCTTCTGACCTTAATGAGATATCTACTAGTGTGCAACGAAGGATAGATCAACTTACAAAAAGGTATAGAGAAGCTGAAAGAAGAGAAAAAGCTGCACTTGATTATGCTAAAGGTTTACAAAACAAATATACAAATGCTGAGAAAACTCTTAACACTGTAGATAATAACTATCTTAAAGAATTTGATGCTAGAATAGATGCTCAAAGAGAACAAGTTAAAAGTAATTTAAAAAGTGCAATAGAAACAAACGATGCTGATAAAATTACTGAAGCTAATGACTTATTAGCTAGATTATCTGTAGAAAAAGAAAAAGCAAGAATACTACAAGATAAAAAGAAAGAAGAATTAGAGGAAAGAAAAAACAAACCTCAAGAACAAAAAGAAGTAGAACAACCACAAGCAATACAAAAAGAACAACCTCTAAGAAAGGAACCTTCCTCAAAAGCTGTAGGTTGGGCAGATAAAAATACATGGTTTGGTAAAGATAAAGTTCTTACCAATGCCGCTTATGGTATTCATGAAGATTTAGTCACACAAGGGTTTGACCCAGAGAGTGATGACTATTATAATGAAATAGATTTCAAAATGAGGGAATACTTTCCCAATAAGTTTGAGAAAGAAAAACGACCTCCTCAGACGGTTGCTTCGGCAGGTAGAAAACAAGAAGGTCGCAGAACTGTGAAACTCACTCGGTCACAGGTAGCAATTGCTAAAAAACTAGGAGTGCCTTTGGAAGAATACGCCAAACACGTTAAATAGGAGTCTTTATGGACAATATTAATAGAAGCTCACGAACATCCACAGTGAGAGATACAAGAAAAAAACAATGGATGCCACCATCAAGTTTAGATGCACCCCCAGCTCCAAAAGGGTATAAACATCGTTGGATAAGAACTGAAACTAGGGGACAAGATGATACAGGTAATGTATCTAAGAAACTTAGAGAAGGTTGGGAATTTGTTAGGGCTGAAGAGATTAAAAACCAAATCGGTCAGAATGATTACCCAGTTATAAACGATGGAAAATACCAAGGTTTAATAGGAGTCGGTGGTCTCGTTTTAGCGAGAATCCCAGAAGAAATGATTGAACAACGCAAAGAATACTTTAAAAATAAGACCAAAGGTCAAATTGAAGCCGTTGATAATGACATTCTAAGGGAACAACGACCAGAGATGCCTATCAATGTAGATAGACAATCTCGTGTAACTTTTGGTGGTAATCGTAAGTCCTAGACTAACAATTCCACTTTTTTGTAATAATGCTTAAAATCTATAGGAGATAACATGGCAAACGTAAGTGAAAAATTTGGTCTCAGACCATACAAGACACTAGGTGGGCACTCATGGAATAACCAACAAAGTAGATACACAATTGCAAGTGGATATGGCACAGCTATTTTCCAAGGGGATTTAGTAATACCTGTAACTGCTGGTAATATCGAAAGACATACAGCTGGAAACGCAACTCCAATTGTTGGTGTATTTAACGGTTGTTTTTATACAGACCCAACTACAAAGAAACCTACATTTAGTAATTACTATCCTGGTAGCATAGCTGCTAGTGATATTGTTGCTAATGTAATAGATGATCCACAAACTTTATTTTTAATTGATGCTGATGAAGCTTTAACAAGAGCTGGTTTGTTTACAAATTATTCAGTTCTTAACGTAACTGGTAATACAGCTACTGGAATTTCAAAAGTTCAATTAGATGTAAGTGCAACTAGCACATCTTTCAGTTTTGCTTTACAAGCAGTTGATATTTGTCAAGATCCAAATAACGATGATACTGGTAGTGCAAACGGAAATATTGTGGTTCGTATTAATAACCATTTTTATCAGCGAAACAATGCCGCTGATACTGGCGTATAGGAGGTAAACTATGGCAATATCTAGAAGTCAACTAGTCAAAGAATTAGAGCCTGGTTTAAATGCTCTCTTTGGTCTAGAATATAATAAGTACGAAAACGAACATGCAGAAATCTTTCAGAGTGAATCATCTGACAGAGCTTTTGAAGAAGAAGTAATGCTTTCTGGTTTCGGATCTGCTCCAGTAAAAAATGAAGGTGCTAATGTCACATTTGACCAAGCAACTGAATCTTTTACAGCAAGATACACACACGAAACTATTGCAATGGCATTTGCTATTACTGAAGAAGCGATTGAAGATAATCTTTATGACAGATTAGCATCAAGATACACAAGAGCTTTAGCAAGAAGTATGGCTAATACAAAGCAAGTAAAAGCTGCTAATGTATTAAACAATGCTTTTAATGCTAGTTTTACTGGTGGCGATGGTGTTGAACTTTGTTCAAGATTACACCCACTTGCTAATGGAGGTGTTTTAGCTAATGAACTAGCAACAGCATCTGATTTAAGTGAAACTGCTCTTGAGCAATCATTGATTGACATTGCTGCTTTTGTTGATGAAAGAGGATTAAAAATTGCTCTTCAAGGTGTAAAGTTGATAATTCCTAAAGAATTACAGTTTACAGCTGATAGAATATTAAATACTCCTCAAAGAGTTGGTACAGCAGATAATGATATCAACGCTATGGCTAACATGGGAATGATCCCACAAGGTTATAGAGTTAATCATTATTTAACTGACACTGATGCTTTCTTCATTATGACTGATGCTCCTAACGGAATGAAACAA
>TARA_R110002020_G_scaffold174382_1_pt1 | contig 11707 bp, 7 predicted proteins | sample TARA_R110002020 | Tara Oceans TARA_R110002020 (sample SAMEA4396489) | marine metagenome | biome: Westerlies Biome; feature: [MES] marine water layer (ENVO:01000295) within the mesopelagic zone...; material: water (ENVO:00002006), including particulate matter (ENVO:01000060) such...
TTTAAAAGGATTATCTTTAGTCCTATCATTGCCAGGATTTCCACCTTGCATAAACGTTCTACGTCTGCCGCAAGAAGTAACTTTGTATGGATTATTTTTCTGTACGTATGCCATTACTTATCTCCACATTTTTTCTTTGGATTACCTACTTGAACCCAGTTTTCTTTTTTAAACCAGTCTCTAAGTGTAGCACCTTTTTTTCTAGCGCCTTTTACGTTTGACTTACTAGATCTTCTATAGCCACCGCTAGCAGCAGCTTTACGTTTAGCGCTAGTCACTTTAGATCTTTCGCTAGAACTCATGCTACGCACCTTAGCTGCGGGTAAACATACCTTCTTAGTTCCTCCACCTTTAATCTTTCTTATAGGTGAGTTTTTCTTACAGCTACCTTTTTCAAAAGCTTTCTTACCAGGAACACGTGAGTAACCTGGCCAGCAGCGTTTTTTTAAAGGATTATTTTCTTGAACGTAACTCATGCTGTTTTTTTAATTGTTGTTTAGCTTGCTTAGCTAATCTAGCTTGTTCCATCTTACCCATAACTCTAGCTCTCTGCTCTAGTACTGTAAGTATTTGAATTTTCCTAGCGTATGGTTTGTTTATTTTTTTTACTTTAGCTATTGTTTTTCTAGCGTCAGCAACTGTAGCAAACTTTATAGATACAGTATCTTTAGGGTTTTCATCTGTATATAATCTCCTGCTGCTACCTTTAGGTTTTTTACCTTTACCAACTAAAGGATCTTTTCTACTCATCTTTTTTACCTAATCTTTTTCTAACTATATCCATAGTCTTACGCATTTTACCTGCGTACTTAGGATCTTTATTTCTTTTGAAAACTACTTGTTGATTTAGGCTACTAATTATTTTTGATAAGTTACCTTTACGAGATTTAATCATCCAGCTAGCAAGTGATGAAGCAGACAAATCTCTAAACTTACCTTTAGCATCGGGTGCATCAGACTCTTGAAACTTACCCATCTTCTTTTTAACAGGAGAGCTTACAGCTTTTTCAAGTTTGTCAGCTTGCGCAGCATGAGTTTTACTAGCCTTTCTAAGCTGGCTTATAACCCGTTTTATTTGTTTGCTTTTTAATTTAAAAGACATATTACTTTTTACTTTTACCGTAGTTAGCAGCACCAACTTTTCTACATTGAACTAGTCTACCTGAAGCGTAAGCTGAAGGCCAAACCTTAGCAGATCTTTTTACCTTGTGGTAACAAGCATCTTTAGTACCTTTCTTTTTTAAAGGTGATTTCATTTTAAAAGCCATAACTTATTTTTTAGCAAACTTCTCTACGCCTGATATACCGAAGCAACCAAGTACAACCCAAACAAATGAGTTATATACGTATTCGTTTATTATTAAATCTTGACCTGCCCAACCAGTAGCTAGATCAGCTACCATTATTAAACACATAACTGCAAACGCTATAAAACCTACTACAGCTTTTTCGTTCCAGTTGTTATCGTTTTTAAATATTTCCATGTGTTAATTTTAAAAAGGAACATCGTCTTCGTGAAACGCATCGCCATTTACAGTAAAATTATGTCCATTACCGCTACTATCATTAGAGTTAGATTGTAAAGGCAACCATAAAACAACACTGCTAGATGATGTGTATGATTCCGCATCTTGAGTAGGGTCTCTATGAGCAGCACCATCTGCGTAAAGATAAGTTACATCACTCTGTGTTAGCTCTTTGTTTCTCCACATTATGAATTGTAGTATTTGTCCGTCATGTTGAAAACCAGATTCATTAGTTCTACCTATTTCAAACTTTCCTGATTTATTTGCCAGTCCATCAGCATCACTACCACCTGTACCACTACTACTTACTTCAGATCCGTTTACATAAACTTTTATATTACCACCACCTAAACTTGCTCCTGAAGTTCCATTTGAAGTTATAACTATATGCTGCCAATTAGTAGTATCGTTAGGAAAAATTATTCTTCTGTACCTTGCGTTAGTATTATAACCACCATCACCAATATCTATAAACAACCGGTTCGTAACAAAAAAAACTCTATATTCATTTGTACTTAAGTTATTACCAAAAGTTCCTTTATGAAAAAGTCCTCCATTACTGACTGAACTTCTCTTAACCCAAGCGGCTACGCTAAACGGCGTATCTACAAAACTAAAATCGTCATTATCAGCTAACTGTAGAAAATCACCACTACCATCAAAAGTCATAGCATTAGTATTAGTAGTAGTGTTCACAAACGGTGGAAGACTACTAATAGTACTACTTGTTATTGAACTACCTAGACCTAACATTACTTACCGAAATAACATATTACACCACCATCGGCATCAGCTTCTGGAACAACTTTTATCCATCTGCCATACACAGTACAACCTTTAGGAAATTTCACACCTTCTGTAGTTGTACCTCCAGCACCATGATATTCATCTAAGAAGTACAAAGTGTTGTCATTTGCTAAACTGCTAGCATCAAACACTGACCCATTTGCATTAGCTATTGTTAATGAAGTGCCACTAATTTCCTTAACGACTAAACCTTGAGCGTTTGGTCCTTGATATACTGGATCTAAGTGTCCATGAGAAGTATCTAGAGTTATACCACCGTCAATTGAATCTCCATCCGCACCTACAATAATAAACTGCCCTTTCTTTATTTTTGCGTTAGCTACTATAGTAACAACACCAGCTGTAGAACCTGCACTGTCTACCGCTGATTCGCAAACGCCTAAATAGTTAGCGTCTGTAGCCTCAGTATCTCTAGTGCCTGGAAATTGAGGTCCAAAAGTGTCTAACGTTTCTGTAAGCATAGCAGTTGGAGTATTGTCTGCTAAAAATTGTATAGCTACTATAACGTGATCTTTAGGTGGAAATACTGGTTTAGCTAAATTAGTAAACACACTACCCATTTGCCCAAAGCTGTATGCTACTTCTGTTGAATTTTGTCCCATTTTATTTTTATTACTTGTTAATAATTATAATATTACACACATAAGCAAACAGTTACCGATGATGATAACACTTTTTACTTAAATGCTCTGTATAAATTCTACATCTACTACCCGCGTTAGTAGTTCCTTGACATCTATATTCTTTGAGTCCATCACCATCTAAGTCATCTCCATCCTTTCTATTTTTTCTAGCTTCTTCCTTTTTCTTTTTATCTATCTCTTTTTGCTTAGCTTCTTCTTTTTTCTTTTGATCTTTTTTTATCTTTTTTTCTTCGTCTTTCTTTTGTTTCTTTTCTATTTTAACTTCTTCTCTGGCTTGATTTATATCTGCATCTTCAATGCTTAAATCCCATTTAGACCAACCCATTATTAATGCAACACGCTTCCACATTTCATGATTACCATTTATAGCTTCTTCTATATTTTGAGCTTTTCTAACACTTCTAGCTAAAGGTACATTAGTAGTAGCTTCAACTACATTACCAACTACATCTAGCATGGGGTTGTCAACGCTAACACCCATTTTTTCTGGAATACCTTTGTTGTACTCGTAGCTATATATAGCAGACATTATTTTTCTAAGCTTACTACCTATAGGTGGTGATAATTGAACAGCTTCAAGAGCAACCTTAGACAACTCTCTTCTACCGTAAGGTTTATCTCTTTCATCTAAATACTTCATTATAGTATTCTTTAAAGTAGAAGCCATAGCACCATAAACACCAGTACCTCTAAGTAAAGTATCTAGAGCACCGTTAGCAACGCGCGTAACTTTAGTATTTGTTTTCTCTTCATCTTCATCACCACCAAATAATAAGAAAGCTAAACCAGTTTGCAAACTACCGAATATAACGTTTTGCATTGCACCATAATATAATATTCTAGATACATGAGATTTCCAATCGCCTCTACCATTAACTAAATCTGATATAGCTTTTTTAGTTAATCTAGTATATTGCATAGGTGTATTTTGCCAAGCAAGAATTAATCTACCTAAAGTACCAGCTTGTTGTTGAGATATAAGATCAGGTCGAGAAGACTGTTGAGTTTCTTCTGCTATTTCTTGGAACTCATCAAACGCTTTTGCTTCAGCTTCCTTTTTACTCATACCTTCTTTAAGGTATTTGTTTACTTTATTTCTATAGAAAGTTGCACCACCAGAAGCTATAGCAAAACTATCCGCTATCTGTGTAGGAGTGAAACCTATCTGTAGTAAATATCTAAGAGCAGCTTTAGATTTGTCTTTCATACTACTTTTAGCCACTGCGTTGCTAAGCTCTGCTAAGTTCACATCTATAGACATACCAGCTCTACGTTGTTTTAGCATATCTGAGTTAAACAAAGTCATGAAGTCTTTCCAATACTGAGGTTGGTTAGCGAATGCTTTCGCTGCTTGGAATATATTATTATCGTTCCAATCTATAAAGTTTACAGTGGACAAAGTTTGAAGCATTGCTGATCTAGTGTTAAAGAACATTACAGCACCAACAGATCCGTTAATCCAGTCCATAAAACCGTTAACAACTTTATCATTACCATGAGCTCTGTTACTACCAGTCTCCATACGGAACAACATATTCTCTAAAGCATCTCTAAAGCTAGTGCCGTAAACAGCTTCTATTTTATTAAGGTTTTCAGAAGAAAATATAACATCTATATTATTTTTCCACTCTTCTAAATAATCTTTTCTATTGATTTTATTAGATTGATTAAATAAGTCAGAACCTATACTACCAACCACCCAATTTTCGTCAGGTAAAACATAACCATCTTTCGATCTAGATATAACACCAAGTGTTTCAGCAAAAGCTCTAGCCTCTAAATCTTTATTTTCAATATAGTCTGATAAAGTTTTCACCTCTTGCTCTGATAAACCAGGTACTTCTATACCATTCGTGTTCCACAAGAAAACTCTAATAGCATCGCCAAGAGTGTAATCAGTGTTTGGTATTTTATCTGACAGTCTTTTATGAACATCAGGCATTTTATTTCTAAGAGTTTTATACTCTTCAGACATTCTTTGTTTAGCAAAGTTTATATCTCTAATACCTTTAGCAAATGGATCTAGTAAATGCTCTTTAAAAAATTGCATATCAGCATCACCTTGTTTACCCTTACCTAGAAAGCTATATAATAAACCTTTGAAATCCTCAGCTGAAGGTGGAACAAAGAATCTAAGTTTGTCAGACTTAGCGCCTCTTCTCCTAGCTTGAGCATCAGAAAATATTTTATCTTTAGGAACACCAGCGCTTCTGTCTAACATGTTATTAAATTCAGCGTTACCATCAACACTAAAATTAATTTTAGCTTGTACTACTTTAGATTTAATATCCAATATATCTAATACATCCTTAACAGCTTTAACGTTAGGTAAAGCATCATCAACAAAATACATGTCGTTGTAACCTTCAGCAAACTTCTGCAGCATCCATTCACCTTTGGCTGAACCTTCGCTTTTTCCTAAACCAGTTATATTTTTCAAAGGAATATCTATTCCTTGTGACTTTAACCATTTTTGTATTGGTACAGCTGAGGCTTGTTGCCTAGCTGTAAGTACAAATACGTTTTTGTTACCGTATTTCTTGATTTGGTTTTTCATCTTTTGAAGTAACGGTCCTTCTTTACCTCCACGTACATTAGCAAAATCAGAGAAGTCAAAACTAAATCCTTGTTGAGCTAATGTTGGACCTTGTATTGGCCATTGATCACTACTTATTTTAATAGTATCATTACCTTTAGTGGCTACTACAAAATTCTTACCTTCTATAATAAGTGTTTCATCAAAATCAAAAGTAGACATTCCCTTACTACCACCATCCATAGAAAAATTAATAGACGTAGATACCGCTTGTTTAGCCGTACGAACTCTTCTGTGATTAGTGGTTAATATTTGGTTTGCTATTTGCCAAGCTTCTCTAGCTTTAAGCTTAGTATTATCTTCAGTATTTATAGGGTTTAAATCAAGTAGTAAATCACTACCCATAGTTAAAGAATTGAAATACCTATACCAAGCAGGCATTTGTAATGTTTGACCAGGCGCTAATGAAGATACTAAACCTAAAGACTTTAAAAGATCATCCATGCTTTTAGGTATAACAGCTACTTCGTAATTCTGTAGAAAGTCATTTATATCACTTATACCCTCTCCATTTATATGCGCGTCAAATATACTTAACAAAACCGCTACTCTAGGTTGCATATGTTCATACACTAATTTTTCTTTAGTGTTATACATACCTTCAGCTATATAAGCTGGCATAGCTGCTCTAGCTAAAGCTGAGTCCATATGGGATAATAGAGCACTAGCTACCATAGCTAAATCTGAATTATCTATAATACCATTATTATATTTATCCACATGCCAAGCTATATACTCATTTAAAAATTCTCTAGCTGAAATAACTTCTTTATTTCTAGCATTCATCTTATCTCCACCTTCCTTAACGTCCTTAAGTAATGCTTCAGAGTTTTGTGGCCTAAAAGCTCCTTTGTTAACTATGTTACCTTTGTAAGTTACCTTACCACTAACAAGGCTAAATAAAGGTTTACCATCTTCACCTTTTATAGATTCAACTACTGTAGATATAAAATCTGGCTTGTTAAGATATGATTGACCTCTAAAACTTTGTTTTACTTTTTTACCTTTTTTATTTATCGTGAAAGGTACGTAGTCAGGATTTTCTATTAACTTACCATTTGGACCTGGTATAAATCTTTTATCAGCTATTCTAGTGGCAGTAGAACTATGGCCAGCCATGTTAAGTAGAAAGTTACCAAAAGCAGCGGCAGCCTCTTGTTCGTTTTTATAATCAGCTTTAAACTTCTGCCACATATCATTAATAAACAACACATCGTTGTCTCTTCTTCTTTGTTGTCTATCTATGTCTGACTGTATGTCAGTAGAAGAATCTGAGTTAAAGAATACCGCGACTTTAGTATCAGCGTCTTGATCTCTCTTAATTATTATATCTTCTATCTTAGCTACACGTTTGCCAATATCTTTTTTAGGTACCTTAACACCTTTTAAAGCGTTGTGTACCGCTTTAGTTAACGCTTCTATGTTATCCATTATATCTGGATAATCAGAGTAGGTTTGTTCTAACGCTAATCTAACAGCATCAATGTCATCTGAGTATATTTCTTTTCCACCAAATACATTTGCAAACTTAGGTATATTATCCCATAGTATAGGTATAGAACTCTCTGGTATTTGTCTTTGTATAGCACCTAGTGGTTGAGTCTCTGCACTAAATAATATACCAGACTTACCATCTGCTATAGTAACCAAAGCATCCAAAGGAGATCCTTCCTCCATTAGTTGCTCTCTAATAATCTGATTAGACATAGCTCTATCTAGCTGTTTAGCTATAGCTATAAGTCTAGCAGACGTATTTCTATCAACAGCTGTTGGTTTACCATCTTTATCAAACCCAAACAATTCTAAAAATTCAGACTTTCTTATGTCTGGTCTTTTCATTTGAACATTAAGCCCAGCTTTAGTTTTAGATCTTACTGACTTCTTATTGTACAGTCCATCTAAGAAAACTTTATTTACGCCTGTTGATTTACCTAAAGAATTACCACCATTAGGAAGCATAGATAAAAGTAAATCCCAGTTTTTAGATAAAAACCTTTGAGCGTTTTTTACTTGTGGGTTTTTCTCACTATTAGCTAAGTTTGAATTATCTAATATATTTTTAGCTGGTATACCAAATAGATCTGCAACTATCTGCGTAGCTATAAGAGGAGTTTGCTTATAACCTTTTTCTCTTATATTAACACCTTTTAACTTGTTTCCAATTATCTTATCATTAGAGAACTCTTCCCTAGCTTGCTGTTCAGCTTTTGTTTCAGTAATACCTTGCTCGTAAACACCGTCATCTTTAGCTTGTTGTACCAACTCTTTAACTCTAGGTGTAACAAGTAATCTATCTTTTAGTTTTACTTTTCTTTTATCATCTTCTTCTTTTACTTTATCAGCAGCTGACGTATCTACTAACTCTCTAACTTGCTCAGCATCTGTTGATACGCTACGTTTTGTTTCTGCGCTTTTGATTGCTAATTGTTTTTTAGCTACTAATTTAGCAAATCTAGTATTAGCAAATATAAACTCTCCAAAACCTTCAGCTCCAACTTGAGTTCCATCTTCTCTAGTATTTTCAGGCTTGAAATTAGTTAAACGCATCGTGACTTCATCAAGTATTCTATCTCCCTCTTCTTTGCTAGTCTGACGAGATCTTATGTAGTTATTTACAACACCACCTTGTAGCATTGCAACTTCGTAAAACTTACCAAACTTTCTTTGATCTTGTATGAAATCTTGATAATCTTTATTTGTTTTTATATCACTTGGTAAAAGCTTATTTATTGCTTCTAACGGTGTTGCATCTTGAGACAGGTTTATTCCTAGCTCTTTAGCTTTATCTATAATAACCTGACTAAAAGCTACATCACCAAGTTGCTTCATACCCTCACCAACTTTAACACCCTGCTCCATAGTAGCTTGCATCCCTTTGCTAAGCTTACCTTTAGCAAAAGCTCTATTGTAATCTTTTATAAAATTAAATACATCTTTACCGCTTTCAAATTTTACTCTAACTCCAAAGCTAGACATTATCCTACGTATAATATCTCCTAGTTTAGTAAGAGCGGTTTCATTATACTGATAAGTACCATTTGCCATAGCATCGGAAAGTATATTCAACACCTCCTCTGTAGCCACAATCTCACCTTGATTTTGTTGGTATGTTAAAACTCTATTCCTAAACTCAGTATCACGTATTTGTCTAGGATCTAAGTTTTTAACATAACCATATAAAGATTTACCAAAAGCAAGTTTAAGTTGCGGGTTAGCGTTTAATGTTTCTGATAAGAAGTAATGTAAAAACTCGTGACCAGCAACATTAGATCCTACACCTTCTAAAGCAGCTTCTTTATTTATAAATATTTTCTTAGCCCCAGTTTTAGGGTCAACATAAAAACCACCATGCGCTCCCATGTTTTCATTAACCATGCTTTCAACGTCCACTTTTCTACCATCACTGTCAAAGTATTCACCACCTATCTCATCAAGACCTTGTTCTTCAGCTATAGCTTTCTCAAGCATCTCTTTAGCTTCAGTTTCGCTTTGAGCCTCTGTTACTATTTCATTGTAAGCAGTTTCACCTAGTATATTTTTTAGGTTTTTTAAACCGTCTTGATAAGATTTTGTTTTCTTTCTTTTTATTATAGCATCTTTAACTGGAGATACTATATCATCTCTTAATTTTTTAAGTTCTTTTATTTTATTATCAACAACCTCTATTTCAGAGTTTGTTGTAGGACCTCGATCACCTTGATTTAATTCATCCTTATTAGCCTCAAGTGTTGATATTTCGTTATCTATATTTTCTAACTCATTAATTTTTTCTTTAGGTAAAGCATCCATTATCTCTACTTCAGTAGCTACAATATCACCAGCTGAAACTCCTTTACCACCAGTCTTTATAATCTTGTTAGATATTCCAGATCCTTCTAAAAATTTAGAAACGTTATCAAACGCTACATAATCGTTTGATATTTCGATGTCAGTGTTTTCATTTAGCCTACCATCTTTTTTCATTTTTCTAAGATAAGCTAAAGCAGACTTTTCATTTTTAAATCTTTGATTGTCTACAAAATAGCTAGGACTTTTTCTTCCAGTAGCCCTATTATATATAGCACTACCTCCACCAAAAGCTAGTGATGAAGCTGCAATACTAATACCCATCTCTTTTAACTGTTGGGTATCTTCAAATCCTTTAGTAAGGTCATCACCCACTATTAAGTTAGATAACGGTATATTTATCATCTCTTCAGTTATCTCACCGAAAACACCATTCCAACCCATTTGATTTTTAGTGAAGTGCGTAAAAGCTTCAGCCTGGTCAAGACCCATCTTTCTCATATATCTACCAAGAGCTAATCTCTTAATAAATTCAGGGCTCTTAGTTATACCAACTTTTTTTAAAGCAGCTTTACCAATACCTGGTATTAGCTCACCCATTCTTTCTGTAGCATACTCAGACCATGTTAAACCAAAAGCTCTAGCAAAAGCTTTACCAAAGTTTTCACCGTCTTTTAAGTCTGGGTCGTCTTTGCTACCAACATCTACAGATAAACTCACATGATCAATTAATTCATCAGCATCAGTAGTGTACGCAAAATTCATTTCAGGCGTCATTCTTTCAAACGTGCTAGTAACATATCTCTGTGGATTCAAAGCTGTTTGAGCACCTGTAGCAGCAACAAAAGCTAAAGCATCACCAACTTTGTCTATAACTTTAGCTGTTACGTTTTTAGCTACTATTTTTTTAGCACCGCTTTTAGCAGCTTTTACAGTAAATTTAGCAGCTGACTTACCAGCTACTTTACTAACGCCTTTAACTAAAGCAGTTTTAATAAGTTTTTGTGTAGCTGTTTTAGCAGCACTAAAAGCACCACTAGTTATTATCATTTCACCCATGAAAGCCAATGATTCAGCAGCCATAGCACCAGCATTGTAACCAGTTGACAGCTTTCTAACTTGAGCATCGGATTGGTTTTTAACCATGTACATTTGTAAAGCTTTGTCTTCCTGTGGTGTTCTATTTTTTTTCTTAGCCAACTTATACAATTTACTAGAGTGAGCTAAATCCACAACTCCACCAAGAATAGGTATATACTTGTGACCTTCTAAAGATCCAACACCTCTAAAAAAGTTAACAACACCGTAATCACTAGCTGCTTCAGGATTGTCTAAAGCTTGCTTAGAATACATTATAGTTTCACGCAACCCAGAGTTAGCTGCTAAAGCTTGATCTCTAGCAGATATAACATTTGTTGCCCTACCCATAGTCGTGACTATTGGTTTATATTTTTTAGTCTCTTCAGCTAACTTTTCCTCAGCTGCTTTTAAAGCACTAGTCGCCATATCTTTTAAAGCAAATTGACTGTATGATCCAGTACCGTCTTCTTCTCTAGTAAAAGATAGCTTATCGTAAAAGTGATACCAAAACTCGTTTTTAATATCTTCTATATCTTCAGGTGTACCACCTTGAACTTTATCTAAATCATTAATAACCTTCTGAAGCATGTACTTTTTTTCAGGACCACTAGCGTCAGCGAAACCCATTTGATCTAGACTTATGCCTATATCATTTAACTCTTGCTCAGAAAAATGACTAGAGGTAGGTTTAAAGTTTTCTACATAATCATTTATTATGTTGTCTTGAGTGCTTTTAAACTTAGCTTGAGCTTGATCGTTATATGCTTGAATATCTTTATTAGCATTTAAAGCTGTTTGAATGTCAGCGTTCATTAAATCACCAAGCTGACTATTTACAGTTTCACTGTATTCTTTTTGTAACTGTTGATCAGAAGCATCAGCAAACTGCTTTACTTCTTTTTGCATTCTAGCGTTTATTTCATCTACCTGTTCTTGAGTTGTAGTTTTATTAGCTTCCGCTTGGTATTTAGCTAACAACTCTTTTTGCTTAGCTTCAAATTCTTTTTTATATTTACTAACTATTTTTGTTTCTATATCTTTTACCTGAGGCTGATATTTAGTATTAACAGACTCTTGTATATCTGGTAATAAACTTTGAGCTATTTCGTTGTAACCTTTTTCGTAGTCAACATTTAACTTAGCTGTTTGTGAAGCTATTTCTTTTTGTACTGCTTCATTTAGTTTACTTTGTTTATAACCTTGGTATTCTTCAAAATCATAGTCTAAGCTAGGATCAAAATCTTCAGTATCTTCTGTATCTATATTAA
>TARA_R110002020_G_scaffold401330_1_pt1 | contig 11705 bp, 5 predicted proteins | sample TARA_R110002020 | Tara Oceans TARA_R110002020 (sample SAMEA4396489) | marine metagenome | biome: Westerlies Biome; feature: [MES] marine water layer (ENVO:01000295) within the mesopelagic zone...; material: water (ENVO:00002006), including particulate matter (ENVO:01000060) such...
CGCATATCCCATATTAGAGCCTGTCCCGCGTGTAGAGAGATCAGCTTCAAAAGCATTAGTTATAGTAGTGTCGGCATCAGCGACATAGCGAGCAATGGCCATTATCTAATCGTTCCTTGAATATCAGTGTTAGGGAATTTTAGCTCAAAAACAATTGTTTCCGCTGCCCTAATCATACGACCATCCGATGACAAATTGCTATTAAAATCATAATTACTTTCTGAATAAGGTCCACCCTGTTTCGCAACAATCTGAACGTCATAAACATCCAGGATACCAGACACCTTGAGCAGCTCGCGATAAACATCCGAAATTAATATACTTTCTCCAATATCGTACGGTCTGTCGTTGTAGAATGCCGACAAACGATTATTGGCTTTATTCAGCGTGGTGTATCGGTTGGCGGTGGCTTCGAGGGCAACTTGATATTTAATTCCAAAATTTACTATTTCTGCATCTAGAATATCCAATGTATCATTCACCATTTTATACTGTGCAAGCCAATTTTTAACATTATTTTTTAACGTAGAGTTTGAAGTGATGAGCTTTTCACTATTATCAGTCGAGATAACATAAAGATTAAGGTTCCTCTTGAACTCATCGAAATCCTTAACAATTCGAGCACGATGGATTGCCCCAAAAGCGCCGGGCATACCATATACGATGGCTTGATAGTCCTCAGCGGTAACAGCGCGATTCTGGGCGGCGAAGTGTCCTCTCACACGTTCACGAACCTCTGTGGCAGAGGGAAGGTTAATGCTCCCCACAAACGGCTGCTCATTAGTCACTTCTAAGGAAGCGGCAACACTATCGCGCGTCCTACTTAATAAATTCGCCTGATCAGCAAACCGAAAAGTGGCACTCGTCACGCTTGTAACAGTATTAACGGCCGCATTAACATCCCGATTGGAGTTCAATCGATAAGAAATCCGCAACTTAGTGTTTGCAGGAGCAATTCCAAACTTATCAGTGCTTATAAGCTTGGTGGGATCAAAATCGCTATCAGTAATATAGTTTCTCCCATTTAAGTCCAGCATCAAAGATGTAGGATCAAGAACGGAATTACTTAAGAGTTCCGAATCGGAGCCATATCCGAATTGTAAAAATGATTCAGTTGATGTTTGTTCTAACACAAATCTGCGCGCTACCGGCACAGCCTTTAAAATGCTAGCAACCGTGGAGGTATTAGGATCTGTGTTTCGAATGGCCTTATAAATGGTATTTTGTGACAAATTATCCACCTGATAGTATTCGTGCCCCTCAGTATCCACAACACTCATTATCTCCGCGACATTTGCGTTTGCAAGGCTGACTTTCAAGAACCGCTGAAAGTTTCCAATTGTACGCTCTTCGACGACCGAATGTCCCGAGACAGCACGCCCCAATGCGCGAATAATATAAGAAGTAGCATCTCCGTTCGTCGCGTCTGCTTCGCCGGCGACGATCTGATTAAAAGGCTTAGAAAAATCTACATCTTCCAAGAGGGTATAGGCTCCCCCTCCGCTAGATCCCAATACAGATGAGGCGCGTAGGACGCCCGCGTACCTCATATCTGGTCCGCCGCCGACGCTTGCGGCGGGCACTTTAATATAGAACGTCAGTATTCCATAGGAAGAAGGACTTGCCGGAAGCCTAAACCCAAACTGGCGAGCGTGACGCACGACATTGCTGTATTGAATTGCGGAATCTAAAAATCCCTCATTTGCCTGATAGTCTACATAAAAAGACAAGATATCACCAACATAGGCGACAGTGTCCAGCATCAGTGAGCCAAAAGAAGCTTCACTAAAGTCTTGGTAAGTATTGGGATAATATCGTTTTGCGTAATTTTCGAGGTCGCGACGAATTGAATCAAAATCGCGGCTCGTGTAATCTATGGCTTGAAGTTTCTTTGGCATTGAAAAAGTCCGTTATTAATTAGTTCTAAAATCCAATTTGCAGGGTAGTAGTTGTTTGGAGGGGGAGAATTGTGAACTGAATGTTGATTGACAATTGGTATGGGTGAAGATCTAGCTCGTGTTCGGGAATGGAAAAATCAATTTTATTTAACTGAATGAAAGGCAAATAAGTTCGGGTCTGCTCAACAATTCGATCGTTAATATCGGCATAAGTACCAGGACCATTGTTCTCAAACAAATAGTGCTTAAGTCCTACACCAAAATCTGGATTCATGATGCGCTCACCAGGATTTGTCAGCAACAGCATTTTAAAATTCTGTTTGGCGAGGGCGGTATAGTTTTTAATTAATCCATAAGCACCATCAACGTCGTTAACCATCAAGGGCAATCTAGGCGATAATCCAGACATTCTATTCTCTCCTTTCTATAATTAACATGGTTCTCCAGATTGTTCCCCAGAACCCTGAGAAAGTTGCGGTCCATCGCTGCCGGTTCCGTCTTCATCGGGAGTAAGGGCGTCTTCCAGTTCTTTACCCAACAACATCAACAGCAAATACACAATTCCAAAAGGTCCCGGGGGCAACATCAAAAGACCCAAGAAGGTTCCAGTGAAATCCACCCCATCCATGGTGATACGCGGGAACAAGTTATCTCGGAGTGCTTGTGGTATAGTGTTGCGGGGATCGCGAGGGTCTAGGTCACCTTGCGCATATGTAAGGACCGAGTTAGGAAACTGCAGCCCTTGAGCTGCAGTCTCTTTAAAGTCAACAGGGTTACCAATGAAGGCAGCAAAGCTGTTGTATCCGGGTCCAAAGTTGGGGGCAGCATTTCCATTTGGCAATCCCACAAAATTCTCCCAATCGGGAGAACTCTTTATTCCCGGTGAGGGTGCATCCAGGGTAAACCCAGTAGCCGCCTCGGACATACCCATTCGCAGAAGGCAGAACAGCAGATTCATAACATCTTCGCCCCTCAAATTAGGCAGCACGCCTTCTCCGGTGGTGCTTTGTTGCTCCAGGCGCGCCTGTGATTGGGCTGCAAGTGCATCAGTGAGCGCGGTCCACGTCTCGAGTCCCACAATACCATCCTCGGTAATTGCTGCATGAGCTTGGAATGCCAAGACCGCGGACTTTGTATTAGGACCAAACAGACCATCCACCCCCTGTGGGTCTACGCCGGAAATCGGCGATGGCGCATTGGCTAACTGCTCCAAGTTGGTTTGTAAAATACGCACGTCTTCGCTTACCACAGTCTGTCCCGGGCTGCTTGTGCTGAGAATACTAGTGGTGGGCAGATCTGCAAGGTCTGCTTCCAGCTGCGCGGTAAAATCTGCCAGCTGGGTATCTGTCAGGGTGGTACCCTGGGTGGAGGCATTATAGCGCCGGACTCCTTGACTCTCTAGGAGAGCTATAACAGTGGGAGATGTAAGTACCTCAGTCTCCGCCCACGGACGAGTGCTCCCTCTTGCGCGCATTCTCCACACAACCACACCATCCCACTCGGATCTAGCGTAATCGTGGGCACTATCTCCCGAAAGCCTATACTCTACCAATCCCTGAATAACATCAGACCTACTTCCATAATATCCAATAGCATCAAGAGGCTGAGCGTTTCTCTCTAGCTCATTAATGCTCACCCCAGTATTGGGATTATCTTCACCAACAGGAGTCCAGCGTGTAGTGATGCCAGTGCGCCGCATAAGCCACGTGCTGAATCTCGCCACCTGGTTCCCCTGTCGTGCGCGCGCCGGGATCCGGGCAAACTCAAACTCCGGCACTCCCTCCATCACATACATTAGTGTTCCAGCTGGTGCGTTGTCGGCCTCCACTGGTCCAGTCTGAGGGGGGTCCTGGGACATGGCAGCTGGACCGTCCCGCAAGAACCTAACGGGAGGCGACACATCAATGCCCTTGGCCATTTCATTAAACACCGCAGAGGTGATATCGCGAATAATCTTTGTAATCCCTACGTGAGGGTCCATTGTCTCCGCAACGCCACGCAAAATATTAATGGGAGTCTCGATGAGCATCTTAAGAATAAAATCTCTCGCTGATGGCGCCAAAGCGGAGAAAGGATCTTCGGGATTCATTCCAGCAGCTGCAAGAGCTTGGGGCGAAACCGTAGGTGCTGGTGGCTGAGGCATGTGATTAAGAAGAGAATCGATGTATATTCCCAAGCAGCGATCTTTTGCTCCTTCTAGAATATTATCCATCTTGGGGAAAAAGTTGGTTGTCAAATAAAAATTCTCTAATATGGGCACCAAAGAGGTCACTGAACGATTGATCGACTTATCAAAATAATCCTCAAATACAGGGTCATTAACAATAACCGATAGCTCGGAGTCGCTAACAGTTCTTCCATACCGAGACAATAGATTTTGTAATTTGGGAACAGACTCTGTCGTCTCTCGCAGGATTCCGTTCTCGTCTTCGCTCGAAACTGTCGTAAGCTCCGTACTGACATTGTCAATACTTGCAGCTAAAGATAGTGGGGTGTCTAAGGAGGATAGGACATATCGACTTAGAGGTATCCATCCCGCGAGTTGATGATCATCTCTTGTCTCGCCGATATTTATGTCCCTGTAGAATGGTTTTGTGCCACCAAAGATAGCATTAGTGGAATAGGGCTGGTCGCCGGCGCTGGTGGTGGCAGAGGGTAAATAATAAACAATATTATACTTAAATCTTAAATTTGTAAAAGTGTACGTGGATCTGCCATCGCTGTTCGCGAAAAGAGGGGAATCGGTGTTGAAAAGTATCTGTTCAAAAAGGTCCTTTTCAATCCCGTACTCCCACTCCGTAGTTTTTCTCAGTATATCTGGAGGATGCAGGGCCCCGTGATATGAGTGGTATCTAGTTACTGAATCGTACACAACCTGTCTCTCCAAAACTATTTTCCCGTACTTCATTTTACGAGCAAAGCCGCGCCAATGTGCATCGAGACCACTTCCTAATTTGACGCCTTCGGAACCCCCAAAATATGAAGGAATTTTATCCAGCAGCTCTGTTAGGCTCTCTATTCCAGCCGCAGTGTTCATATTCACCCCATTGTAAAAACCGTTTTCGGGGTCGTTTGTGGCATCGCTACGCTGTCGAACTTGTATCATGTTCGGATCGGCCATCGATGGCTTGTATGCCGTTCCCGCTCCGCGAGCGCCGAAATATGATGGCACCACTGTTAATACATCCTCTACAAATACTTTATCAAAATCCTTGGGGCTTGTCATGTCTGAGGATCTCATGACCGCATTTGCAACCGCACAACGAGATTTAGCAATACGATCCTTCGTCATATATTCAATAATCGCGGGAACATCTGATTGTCGAAAGCGTTTATCGGGAGGAAACACCACATTACCGTCAGCATCAAGTAGCCCCCCTTGACTAACAACTGGGGCGCGCTGGATTTTCTTGTTGTAATATTTCACCAGATTTTCACCTACAATTGGCTTTGTCTCAATAAGTTTTTGTACTTGGTTTCTTATATTAATAGCCATGAAGTCTTTAATTGTCCCTATAGTCAGCAAGTCATCAATCTCAAATGCCGAAAAAACAAAGATATTCTTTACTATAAACTGAGCAATATGAATTTGGAGGAGAACCAAAAATGAGAAGTGTCTAACGACATCTCGAATCTGAGTCCCTTGGGGGTTTAGATCGTCGGGGTCGGCGCCGTCATGACATAAGGCTTGCAAAAGCTCCTCGTTAACTTCGTCTAAAATTGACGGTCCGCACGCATTAGTGCCCGGACCCATGTCCAACAAATCGGCGACATTATCCGGAATACAGCCTCGATTATCAAAGAAAAATTTTAACGAGTCTAGACGAGGGGTATCAAAAATGCCATTCTTCAAAATGAAATCAAACATTGCTTCAGTTTGACCGGCATATAAAGCCGGAAATAAGACGCTGGCTATTGTAGTTTTTATGATCGTATTTGCAGTCGAATCGCCGTCTTCAAATTCATCTGGATTTTGCTGCACGGTCGCTAAGGACTCTTGGGCAGAGCTCTGGACATTTCTGCGACGTAGCTTTGAATACAAAACCGAAGCAAAAGGAGTCATACTTAAATTAACCCAGTCCCACTGATCCGCGACTTTATAATCTCGGCTTAAAGGTTCAAATCTCTGATTGTAATCATCTCCCAATAAATCCGACTCCAACCGCAGCGAGGCGCGACCTTGAACAAACATTATTTTCCAGGTATCGTAATCGGTCACGTTCGGGAGTCTTGTCACAAACCTGGGTACTTGTTGACCGCCCAATGTAAAGCTTTCGAAACCATGCTGTCGAAAATAAGGAACTGCATTAGTGGGAAAAGTATAAGCAAGAGTTACATATTTCCTATCAGGATTGGTGGAGGATGACCATGCCCTAGCCTTAAAGTTGCCGAAGTTGCTTTCAGCGCTGGACTCAGTCTGAGCGGCAAGGTCTGACACTCTAGAAAGTGGAATATCTGGGTCTTCTCCGTTCCATGGGGGCGCCACCGTACCATAAGCCGCGTCGACTTCGGCTGACTGCTTATCGATGTATTGCGCAAAGTCATCGCGAAATGACGTGGGGAATTCATATTGAGTAGCTACAGATGACAAGCCAGCAGTCGAACTGGCTGCAGCAGAAAGTTCGGAGAGTCGACGGTTTAAATCCCGAATTGCGTTAATAAAATCAGGTTGCTGCACAAAATTTAATAGGACCTTTATTATTGTATCGGTTACGCCCACAACGTCTTGCCCCTCCACCCCCAAGAGGGCACCTACGTCACAATATTGATCGAGGTCACTAATTTTAGCTTGAAGTGTTGCGAAAACGTCAGTAACTTGTTTCATTATGTCATCGGACTTTGCTGCTGCCGCGGCATCCAGGTCGGGGCCGAACTTAGAGAATTGATCGGGACCGGCGCCGGTGCCGCCTATCAAGCCGCAGGACTGCAGAGAGTCAGCTATCACCGTTGAGGATTGGCTGGATGTTATCACCGGCTCTTTTAGAATTTGGAGTGCCGCAGACAAACCATTAATAAACTCAATCTCGACTGCCTCTTGAACAGCTCCAAGAAAATCAGGAATTGTGCTGTTCACCAAGGGGTTGTTAACGTAATCCTCTCGCAAAGGACACTGTAAGTTATACGGAAACGGACTATCAAGCACCATGCCGTTCTCTGCCAAATCTTCCAAAATTTTATCAATAAGCTCGGGCGCCTTCTCTTCGACCAAACAAATATTGTCAATGTTGGCATTATAGAGATCGGTGGCTATCTTGTTGCACAAATCCGTTATATCCACAAAACGGGACAAATTAGCAAAAAAACCTAAAACCGCAGTCGGAGTATTCAGATTTTGTTGAATCTGTGGATCCGGGGAAGACAGATTAAAGTCTACTATTTTTTCCAATGTAAAATCAGAGACTTGAGATCGGTCAGTAAACAAAAAGCAGATTTCCATAGATGTCAATATCGCCGACAAAGCTGACAAATATCCCCTGTTGTCAGCAGTGCCATCACCCAGTACTTGTTCTGGTGTTAATCCGTCATTGCCAAACATCTGATCTAGAGCCGACTCATTGGAGATGGCCGGAGCGTCTTGAAAGTTCTGATCTAGATTATCTCTTACTAAATCGCCAACATCTGTAGCACCCTCATCTTGAGCATATGGGTTCGCAATTTCGCACAGCTCTTTAAGAAGAGCGGCAAGGCTCTTGATAACCTCCAGCACCCCTTTCATCAGTCCATCAAGCATGCTCTTTTTTAGATCTTCCCATACCTTCTTATCAAGCGTGCGGGGCTCGAACGCTTTCTTATCTACTTTTGGCAATTTGATGCTGGGCTTGGGAGGCTTGGGGACCGGGCTTCCGAGTTGTCCCAACCGAATCTTGGCGGCTTTGGCGGCAATAGAGGTCCCGGGGTCGCGTAAGCCCCGGGAGAGTGGACCAGATTGGGCTTGCTGGAGAGCACTTTGGGCTGCGCTTCCGACGCGGGCAAAAGCTGGCGCTAATCCAAAGGTGGCGCAGATCATTGCTTCCATCGCAAGCTCTTGAATTCCTATTTTTCGCAAAAGCAGCCCCAAGGAAGAGTTGTTACGAATTCCCATCCCCTCTGGACTTCCTTCCAAAAATCCAACAATAATCTTGTTAATATCTTTTGCGGTACTAAAAGCCATATTTCTTTGAGCTATTTTAAGTTTCTTTTGAAATTCTGGATTTTCTAGCACTTCATTCTTATATCTCTCAAGCTGTTCGGAAGTCAAACTAGCCTCAAAGCCTTTTTCAAGAGTTTTCACATCTTTTAAATCAATTATTCCTAAACGCACAGCTTCCCTTAGCTTCATATCTTTTACAGCAGCCGCAGGGTTAGGAATGTCTTCCCATACTGTGTTGCCCTCTAATCCAAAGTCTCCTTTGTTCTCGTCCAGAAAATCAGTAAAGGAAAGGTTGGCTCCATCGATCAGCTCTGATGCCTTCATCGCTCGGACCAAAAACTCATAATTTTTTAAAGTGGCAAGAATCAGTGGATCAGAGAATTCTTTATTATACAAAATATTAGTCATATATCCAATACGCATGTATTGTTGACCTAAAGACTTCTGTGCCACAAAATACTTAATACTCGCAATACACGCTTTAGAGGGAACATCTCCATGTTCTCGTGTTGTACCAAATGTAATTTCGAGACTATCTGCCTCACCAAAATCAATATAGGGACCTCCTACCGTTGCAGCGTCATGTACATCTGTCAAATCCCTCATTAAACCGGTCACCACGTTATTAAGAACTGTAAAGATACCCTTCTGCATATCTGTGAAATTGAGATTAATTGGCAAAGATCCTTCAAAAGCATCGAGTTGTCGCTGATATGCGGTGAGACCGTCACCAGCAGCTTTATTGTCAGCCATAAAAGAGCCGATCTGAAGAGTTGTGGTTTTACTACCGGCCGTAATATTTTCGTCGCTATTAAAAAGCTGAAATGCCGAATCAACCGATAAGCCGGTTGGCATCATCCCCAACAGCGTCAGCAGCGTCTTTATCTCCGTAGGCGACTGAGTGTTAAAATACACCACTTCATTGGGATCGGGGAGTCTAAGATTTAATACTTTATTATGAATGGGACTTGATTGTCCGGTAGATATCTTTAAAATGTCTACTTCAGCAGCAGAGAGGGCAAACCTCAATTCACTTACAAATGCCACCACAACCGATTCGGTAGCAGGCTTGGTTGCTGATGTGTAGTAGCGCGCGGACATATTGTCTTTAAGAGTCGATCGTAAGCGCCGAAACCCTGTGTCGTAATCGTCTGCCGCGATGCCTCCTGAACGAGGCTTATCCCGTATAAGAAACCTATAAGAAGCGTAATACTCGGGAAAATAATGAAGCAGAAAGCGATTGGCAGCCCTATTTTTTATTGCCGGCAGTGCGGAGCGAAATTCGGCTTCGCCATCGGCTGCACTAAACTTGTCATACGCCAATTTTACATTGATGCGGGGTCTCTGGTCTCTTCCATTCGTTGCAAAAGGGATGTTTGTTTTCTTTGTGCGATAGCCGAGGGTGGTTGCAACTGCACCGTCGAGGAAATAATTAGAAATCTCACCTGTTGCCATAAATATAAATATCCTAATTATTCGAATTATAAGGGCTTAAAATATTTAATGAATTTCCGTCTGCATCTGTTACAGACGCTGGAGAATTCGTAAAATAAGCCAGCTCAACCTGTTGTACCAACTGCTGCAACAATTGTATGCCAACATCGGTATTCGTTATGTTGTTCAACATAACATTCAACCCGCCTGGAATTAATCCGGCAAAATCGGGCGCTGTTTTATTACCATAAAACGGAGCATGATGGTCATGGGGCATAATCTTTTTATGAAGCTTTCGCGTTTCATTAACTAAAGTATTAATAACCGCCAGGATCGTGCTCATAAGATCTGTTATATCCATCAGGCATTTTTGTAAATTCTTGCCCTTTACCATAGGCTGCAACGTACTAACATCTCCGAGAGCTATTAAATCAATTCCATAAGCACCTATATAATCATTGGACAATACCCCTCCTTGAGAGTTTCGATCTTCGGTCCTGGTCACAAATTTAATGTTTTCTCTAGCAATTAGCCGAATTGTGTCTGCCTTCATCGCAACGGTTGAGCGAGGATCTTCCTCGGTGACATTCCCCACGTTTCCTGCCGGCAAATTAAAATATTCATCCACCCCAGATCGTTGACTAAGATAGATACGCGCAGCGTCAGATGTCTCTCCATTAAATACGGGTCCCATAATTATGGGAGAACCATCTGGTTCCTTGGCTGCCGCATAACTTGAGCCGCGACCAGCGACAATATCGATAGCTGCGCAGTGTGACGCATTCTTCGCACCGAAACCTTTAGTTCCGAAGCTCGGACGATCAAGTCCCATGACGATCCAAGAATTTCCGGCGCCCTGGTCCGGGCCGCCCAGGACCAACTCGCGACCCTGTAATGGATAATAGTCAGGACAATCAAAGGCGGGTCTAGATTGACCCATGGCGCCAACCAAATAGTTCTCTTGATCTACCACATCAGAAATTTTATCGTAACGTAATAGTTCCGCATCACTTAAACAGTCGATATCATAAACAGGCATTGCCATGCGAGGAGATTTGCGGCGGAGAGAACTCATGATGGATAACTACTTCCCACGCCACTACTCAAACTAGCTATATGATTTTCAGATTCAACACCACCAACAGACAATGGCTCTATCTCTCCGCGCGCAGCGAGATCCTCAGCAACCCAAAGCGCCGTATTCCCCTCAGATCCAAGTCCCCAGGAGATATGAAAGTGTTTACCGGTGGCATGGGCTGTCGGATCTGTATACTCATTCAAATACCTGAATTTTTTATTATTTCCTGCTGCATAGCGCTGTAGAATTTTTTCCACGCGGTCGACCGTTGTTCCATCATTCGGAGATATTGTAAAGTCCACAGCATTACCCTTTCGATGCCGGCTGAGCCGAGCTGCTTCGGTGGTTTGATGGAATAGATCATTTCCAGCCGATAGCTTTATTGTGATGCCGCTTATCTCAAACAAAATCGTTGACAAGATTGAAATCGTTGCATTCACAATATCTGATTTTAAATCACCCCCGGATGTTAATTCTGTTTCCTTTTCATAAATCTGGAAGTTGGGCTCTATAAACTCTCGAAGCCGGTCGGCATTGGGGCTGGGACCGCTATAAGGAGCAATTGACTGGGCTATCGCTGGGACGTTCTCCTGAAAATCCACATGAAGTCCGTGCTCCATCTTCGATGGCAAGAAGTCAGCAGGGACGCGTCCCTCTTTGCCCACAATCCGCGGATTTTTCATATTGCCCAAATCCCCATATTGAATTCTTACGATGTTGCCCACGGCGCAATCAAGACCTACCGACTCAACGACATCCTGATAGGTAGCTAGAATGGGATCATTAAGTGCTTGAGGGTACGGACGACACTCTAATTCTGGCACATAGACCTTATACACATTATGATTGCTCGTATCATTGGGGGGGTCGCCGGCCATAGAACTCATTACCGTATGGGGGAGATTTATAGAGCCCACATCTCTCTTATATTTTAGAACCACTATGCCATAAAACTCGTCAGTATTGACAAGACAATTCTTGCTATACATGCTTGCGAGGGTTCGATTTATAAACCTCTTTGATGTGCCGCGGCGGGGGTCTGCACTTCCCCGTTCAGTTTGGTCTTGAAGCGGGTTCATGGTAGTCCACTTGAGAATCTCGAAGATATTCATCTTTGTCTTAGACATCGCTTATGAATCCTCCTCGTCCTGATTTTCATTCAAAA
>TARA_R110002020_G_scaffold466285_2_pt1 | contig 11704 bp, 7 predicted proteins | sample TARA_R110002020 | Tara Oceans TARA_R110002020 (sample SAMEA4396489) | marine metagenome | biome: Westerlies Biome; feature: [MES] marine water layer (ENVO:01000295) within the mesopelagic zone...; material: water (ENVO:00002006), including particulate matter (ENVO:01000060) such...
TTTCCCCACCATCACCATCAGCAAAATGGCCAAGATGCCCTTTGTCCCCGACCCCCGGTATGCCCACGAGCCCGATGCCTCCTATAGGGCCCACCATAGGTTACGGGAGGATGTCAGCAGTACCCACCGTGCGCCCTATTAGCAGAGTAAGGAGATTGGGTTGCCGAGGGGAAGGATGGGGGGTCATATGTAAAAATTGTCGAATTGAAATTTGTCCTAAATTAGGGTAAGGCTACACTATTTATGGATTTTGAGAAATTCTTTGAATGTTTTTTGTATCGGATAAATCCCAGTACCACCATTTATCAGGATTGTTTTTTTCTAGTTCAAATCTTCTCGTGTAAGCAATTCTAAATAAATTCAAAAGCAAAATAAACACTTTGGTTAATTCATTTTCGGGTAAACTGATTAACTTTTGAAGATGATGATTTGCCACTCCTTTTTTTAAAAGTACACAAGGGGTATAGGAAGCTTTTAAGCTGCTTTCTAAAATAGCGGTCTCTATATCACTATCCTTTGCCTTTGATTGTTGAATGAGAAAAATCATATCATTTAAAATATTTCTTTTAGATGCAACTTCTAAAGGCTCAAAAATATGTAACAAGGGTTCTAAATCAATCAATGATTGTCCATATTTATTAATCAATATTTCGTGTTCCAATTTCATTTTCTAGGATATCCAGTTATAGATAAAGGTTTAAACAGCAAGTTTGATAAAAAACATAAAACGGTTACAGGATATTGAAAACTCAAGCCTCCGATAAGGGATATATTTTTGCTATGGTTGATGTGTTCCTTGCGGATAATGATTCACAGGCTATCCTTGTTTATCTTAAACTCAATTGTGGTTCTTTAAAAAACAAAGTTATATATCTACTATCTACAGTATTTACGAGCATTTCTAATTCTTTGTCATCATTGTATTTGAGATACAAGATTAAACTGAAGATGCCTATATGCTTACTTAAATCATATTTCTTTTGCTCATCTCCAACCGAACTTTTTGCGAACTCCCAATTTTCAAAAACCCAAATACAGGGAACATCTATATATTTATCCTTAATTAAATCATAGTACCCTTTAAAACCAACTTCTATTTTTTGGGTTTCCAAATAGTAGCAAAATTTGCTAACAGGCTCGTCATCAAACGAATATTCTAATTTTCTTTCCATATTAAATTGTTTATCTGATTGGAATATGCGCCGCAGGGCTTTTATAATGCACTGGATTTAGAAAGATATTATAACTGTTCCCTCCATACTCCAAATGCATATGGTTAAAAGGTGTTCCTGATTGTGGTGGGTCTAATCTGATTCGCATACCGCCTCGCTCAAAAACACTTACAGGGGAAGTTGTAGGACTCATTCTTTTGAAACCGGCAGATTCGATATTTTGGATCAATGTACCTCTTTCTAAATTTCCTGCATTTTGAAGCCATTGTTTAGCTCCCGAACGACCTGCCCCTAATTATAGAGTTCCCTCTCTAGCAGCCCCAATCGCATCGTTCATCAGCCCCGTCCCCTTGGACAAAAGCAGGCATCCTACGGCTTGTTCAGAAATACATCCGCCATAATAGCCCATTTCAAGGGCCGACATCTGGGGGATCCTGCCCACAAAATTACTGGCGGAATTCACCAATGAAAAAGGATTACCCGATGGCGATGGACGGCGACTCTGCCAAAGCATTCTTAAAAACGTATCGAGGATAATGGAGAATTGGACGAGGGCCATATAAAACATGTGTTTTTCTTTAATACCCTTTAAAACTACAAGCCAAATAAGCTATTCGTACTTATCAGCTAATGCTTTACTTAATGCAAAATTCTACTCCACTCCGCCTTTACTTATTCCCGAAACGAGATTTACTTCAAAGAACTCATCTCTATCGCTTCTAATATCAAAGTATTCTCCTTTGATGTAGTCATCAGATAATTCTATGATTTTCAAATTATCCCATGCAAGCCGTCTCGTTTTCCACTTTACACCGTTATCATTGTAGGCAATCAACCCTGTATAATCTGCAAATATTAGAAGATTTTGCGCTTTACTTATTCTAGCATCAATTATGGGTATAGACTTTATCTCTTCCCATTTCTCTGGGTTATCAGAAGAGACTATGTATCCAGCGCCATTTGCAACAACACATAACTTATTTGAGTGCGGGGTAGTATAAACTCCCAAAGCTCCATTTTTACTCACATTTCCAAAAGCAAATATTCCAATCCATGTTTCCCCATGTTCTGGATTTATTTGAACAATTACCCCATCCATGCCACCTAAAGTCGAAGCTCCGGGATAATAATAAATTTCATATCCCGATTTTGGCTCTTCAAGAATTTCGAAATCATATCTGTGTGTTAAAGATTTATCAATATTCATGGTATTAATTTTAATAAGGTTTAAAAAATCTGTGCATTATCAATTCCGTATTACCCGAAATTGTGGGTCTAACACCAATTTGAAATATTCTATCAGTACCATTAACCGTACCTGGGAGTTCATACATAATCCCAGTGTTGCTTAAACCTGGTTTACTTACTTTAAAAAAATTTGGAGCAGCTGTTTTAGTGCCTTGTGTAAAAATTGCTTGATTGAATGACTCTGGAAAATTATGGAAAGGCCCGGGTTCTGCAGTCCTTCTTAATAGTTCACGTGCAGAATAAATACGGTTTACCCCTCCAGCACCTGTCTTAGCGGCCCCAATCGCATTTTTCATCAGTCCCGCTCCCTTGGACAAAAGTAGGCCTTCTACGGCTTTTTCAGAAATATATCCGCCATAATAGCCCATTTCAGGGACCGGCAGGTATGTGGGCGTCCTGCAAGAAGGATGTTTATTGACTTCAATAAAGGCAACTTTGGAGAGTAATATGTACTCTTTAAATCGAGGGACCGTGAAATTTCAGATCACATGAAGCGGAACAAAAACGCAAATATGAATTCAGGTCAAGCGGACTTGATCCAGGGTTCTGGCTTGAAGAGGAATGGAAAATCAGAAGCGGGAATCGTGTCCAAGACCATTGTGTACGAGCCTTGATCCCCGGAAGGGAATGGAGTGGGAATGGGGTGTACTACTTAGATAAGTGGTGCTAAGTTATGGAGAAAATGAAAGTTCAAAATAACATTCTATAACTTGGAGAATAGTATCCCACTCTCCGATGGCTCTTTCATCATAAAAAAGAGACAAGTTGTCCAATTTTATAGACTATATTATATTTTCTTTTTATTTTGCCCCTGTTAAAACCAAACCAAAAATTTTAATGACCACAACATTCTATCCCGAAAGCCCGGCCCTATCTACTAAAAAGTTAACTAGTTTAACACCATCTTACCAGTTCAGGGCATTACTGGCGATCCTGGCCATCATTCTCTTTTTTGTACTTTATACAACCCTGATATTGTCATTGGGGTATTTGGTGTACTATACCATTATCTATGATATGGGCAGTATTAACAAATTTACCATTCTTATGAAGTTAGGTGCCATAATCGGGGCCGCTATGCTCTTTGCATTTACCCTAAAATTTATTTTTAAGCTTAAGAACCATAGACCTAGTAACCGTATTAAATTGGATAAACAGGATCATCATGAGCTTTGGGGCTTTGTAAACCAGATATGTAAAGAAACCGGGGCGCCCCAGCCGAAATCCATTTATGTAGACCCCGATGTAAACGCGTACGTTTGCTATACCAACATGTGGTTGAGCCTTTTTCTTCCCGTGCAAAAGGAACTTACCATTGGTATGGGGTTGTTGGATTGTTTAAACCTTTCCGAGTTCAAGGCCGTGATAAGTCATGAATTTGGGCATTTTGCCCAACGCAGTATGAAAATTGGCAGTTATATCATTTCGGCGAATACAATTATACATGATATGATTTTTGCCAGGGACAAATGGGACGACCTATTGGATAAATGGCGGGCTTCCGATCTCCGATTTTCTGCTGCTGCCTGGGCGATAACCCCTATAATATGGATCATTCGCCAAATCCTTAAACTGTTCTACCAGTTTCTGAATATTATGAACTCCTCACTTTCCAGGGAAATGGAATTCAATGCAGATAAGGTAGCTGTAAGCACATCGGGAAGCGATGCCATTGTTTCTGCTTTATGGAAACTGGATGGTGGATCGACCAATTGGAACAGTACCATAAACTATGCTTATCTGGCCTCACAAAAGAAGGAATATGTAAAGAATTTATACGCCCACAACGGAATGGCGGTTGGCAGGGGAGCGGAACAACAACAGGAATCTTTATCCGGATTACCGGACGACCTGCGCGGTGGAAAACTTTATTTTTCAAATTCAGAAGTATCAAAGGTAAGTATGTATGCCAGTCATCCCCCGAATGACAAACGGGAAAAAAATGCTAAAACCCCATATATTGCCTGTGCCGAAGATAGCCGGTCGCCCTGGATCCTGTTTGGAAAAAAGGAAACGTTACAGGAAGACATGACCGCATTGATTTACAATGAATACTTGGGTGTTGTTCCTGTGGACTTTGTGGCACCCCAAGCGTTCGAAAATTTTATAAAGGGAGAAACCCAGGGCAGTGAATTAATGGAAGAGTATGGCAATACCTTTGAAAATAGGTTTCTGCATATTCCAGAAATCGGAGATCTTGAAGAAAAGGCACAAACTATGGGATCTCCCGATGCCAATTCGCTTCAAAAGTTAAAAATGGAATTGAATACTTTGATGGGACCAATTACTGAACTGGAGCTACTAATGCAAAAAGCACGGCAAATTGCAGAGGGTACCACCAAAGAAAATATCCTTTCTGTTCATGGAATTACCTATACCAAAAAAAACGTAGGGCAAGGTTATGAATATTTGCTACGTCAACGTGAGCAATTGTTTAACGAGGCTTTTACGGATTGGGATATAGCATTTTGTTCGCTTCATTATAATTTGGCCAAACAGAAGGCCAAGGAGGTTATGCTATTGGATAGATATAACCAACATCGGGGCATTGTCAAGATTTATAGGAGCATCATGGAGACCAAAGGGGCCATTTATCAAAAGGTTGCCGATCTACAGGCCGAGGAAGAGGTCACCCACGGACGGATCAACGCTTTGACATACCAGATAGAACAGTCGATCAACAAATTAAACGAAGAAATGGAGGGGTTGGCCACCTATAATTTTGTTCCAATGCCCAATATTGAAACTTGGGATGAATTACAAAATGCGATTGTTGGGGGTGGTACATTTAAACATGAAACCGGTAACATTTTTGAAAACGGCGGATTTGATAAGATGATGAATACTATAGAAAATGCAGCAATACATTGTCAGCGTATTGATCAAAAAAGTATAAGGGGAATTTTGGAATTCCATAAAGAAATCCTTAAGGAAGCGGGGGTGAATGGCTAAAACGAACAGATTTTATCGTTAGTTATAAAGTCCACAAAAACATTAAATAAAAATAGGCGAGCAAAAAGGTTTTTAATTCATTTTAAAAACCACGAAAACAACGTAAATACCAGTATTTATCGGTTTTTCTTTTTTAAAATAAAATGCCCGCTTGTCAGTTAAAAGTGAGTTATTGGGGTAAAAGGTATGTAAATATCAATTTATAAAACTTCTAGTTGTGATTTTATTTTGTACGGTGAGGAATCGTCCAACCACACACCAATAGGTCATTGGCATCAAAGATAAAGTCATATGAGGAAGGGAGCTGTGTATTCCTTAGATGTTGATGGTTTAAAGTCCAAGTAGCGATAGCAAATTCGAAGGCGATGGATCGTTACAATGGGAATGTGGAACGGAATGGAAAGTCAATAACGGGGATCGTGTCCAAGACTAGTGGATGCGAGCCTTGTTCCCCGGAATGAAATGGAGCGGGAATGTGGTGAGGGCAACATTTATACTACCAAAATAGATATAGCTGCTATTGAAAATTAAAAAGATGTATAAGTAGGTTTATGACCGGTGAATTGCGTGAGGGGTAGCAGCGGCATCCTTTTGTGGTCCTTTAGGTCCACAAAAGATATAGCGGATGACCCGGCCCGCTTGCATGTTTGCGAGGCTGTTGTGGGAGGGCAGAATGCGGGCGGTGACACGCCCAGATCAAAGTAAATGTGGTCGATCGGATAGGAAATAATTTTGATTTTATAAGTAGGAACGGATTAGATTTATTTCGTAATAAAAACTCTATTATTCACTAAGTGGAATTTGATTCTCCGCCGTTTGCGTCGAAATGTTGTTTTGGTTTTCAACATTTAAATTTTTTTTACGTGATTAAGAGTATTAAAAAAAATACGTCTTTCCTTCTCCAAGTGGTGAGCATTATAACGATTAATAGCCTTTTTTAAAAGGATCATTACAATTATCGGTTATACTCCACGTTAATTTGTTCCTTAATCGAATCGGAACTTACTTTGCAGTACCTTAAATTACTCATATTCAACAACTATCAAATTAAAAATAGATTATCTCATAGGATGTTTGTCCTTTTTGCTTTCCTATCTGTTTCGATTTCCGCTCAAACTTTTGAAAGATTGAATACCCAAAATCTAAAAGGCGGTTATCTTGGTTTCAGCTCTTTCGTGGATTATAACAACGATGGATATTTGGATATTTTCGTCACCGGCCTGGACTTCGACCATGATTTTAATAATGCTGTTTTTTACGAAAATAATGGCGCCTAAGAATTTTTGGCCGCCAAATACCCAATTGTAGATAATGATGGTGCACAACATTCCCAAATCTTTTGCCAGAACTGACTACACCAGGTTGCTGATTCGATCTTATCGCATTTGGATAGATAAGCGTACCTGCTTGCGGAAATTTGGGCAGGAAGCAAAAAATGAATTAAGGACACAAATGGGATACTCTGTTAAAGCAGCAATTACCACAGTGCTTTAAATACCCGTAAATCTATTAGTTTTTAGTTCGCTGGTGCCCCGGATTCTGGTATAAAACCAATCTCCAAATTCTTTTACAGGTGACCTCACTCATTGAAAATGCCACCTCACTCAATTTAAGTTGTATGTGCCATCGTTTAATAAGAGTTTTACAATAAACCATAAAATAACCAATCATGAAAAAGTTAATCCTGCTCGGTTTCCTATCTATAGGTGTGCAACTTTTTGCTCAAGGACCTCCTGAAATTGTCTTGACCGATTCGAGTCGACTAAAACTTACAACGTTAAAAATCGATGTGAAGATTGTAGGCAACTTTGCATTTACGACCTACGACATGAAATTCTACAATGAACTGGATAGAACTTTGGAAGGGGAGTTGGTATTTCCACTGGGAGAGGGACAGGCAGTATCAAGATTTGCAATGGATGTCAATGATAAATTACGTGAGGCGGTCATCGTGGAAAAAGAACTCGCCCGTGTTGCCTTTGAAAGTACGGTGAGGCAGAACATTGACCCGGGTCTCCTCGAAAAAACGGAAGGCAACAATTACAAGGCACGAATATATCCCATTTTGCCAGAAAAACACAAGCACATTGTTCTGACCTTTGAACAAGAATTGTCCACCTTGGACCAAATACAGACCTATGTGATCACTTTAGGGATAAAGGAGGCGCTGGATGAATTTTCAGTACATATTGAAATCCCTGAAGGACAAGGTCTTCCAATGGCAAATAGCAATACGTATGAAAACTTCTTATTTAAAGAAGACAAAGGTGTATTCACCGCTACTTTAAAAAAACAAAATCACTGCCCTACACACCCTATCATTTTCCAAATACCAAATAAACGAGGAGAGGATAGGGTTTTAAGCTACAATGATTATTTCCATATATACCAAACACTAATACCTGACAGTAGACTTAAGGCAAAACCCAATAAGATCAGTTTATTATGGGACGCTTCCTATTCTATGCGAAATAGAAATCTGGTCAACGAATTGGAACTGTTGGATGATTATTTCAGGTATCTCCAAAATGTGGAAATTCAATTCATTTCTTTCAGTAATGACATACAACTCAACACTATTTTTAAAATCGAAGACGGAAATTGGGTTGCCTTGAAGAAAGCAATCAAGAGCACAATATATGATGGAGGAACATCCATGAATAAATTTGAAACATTGGACCTTCAATCGGATGAGTTGCTATTATTCTCTGACGGTTTGGCCAATCTTGGGGATTTTTCAAAGGAGAACGGACCATCTGTTTACGCCATAAATTCGATTGTTTCTGCCAATCACGAGACACTGAATTCCATAGCAACCAAATCTGGCGGCAGTTATATTAATTTAGTTAGGCTTCCGTATGTCGAAGCGGTTGAGATGCTGAAGAAGGAGGTTTTTCAGTATTTGGGAGCGGATCACGATAATTCAGTAAGTGAAATATACCCAAAAACAAGAGTAAATGTCTCTGAAGATTTTTCTCTAGCCGGAAAGTTCAATAATGAAACCAGTATAGAGTTACTGTTCGGGTATCGAGGTGAAATAACCCAACGTATTAACGTTTCCATTAATACGCTTCAAAAATCAGAAATGATAAAAAGGTTATGGGCAAAACAAAAATTAAGCTTTCTAAACCAAAACAAAGAAAAGAACAGGGAAGAAATAATCTCGTTGGCAAAGCAGTATCATTTGGTCACCGATTATACCTCGATGTTGATTTTGGATAGAATTGAAGACTACGTACGGTACAGAATTGAACCCCCAAAAGAGTTAAGAGCGGAATACAAAGAAAATATGCATGATATAGAAGAAGAGGAAGCAGAGAGACTGGGAGATTTGATGGATAGGAGAGAGGGAATATTTGAGGATTATCAAGATATACTTGAGTGGTATAGTGCAGAATACCCAAAGCGGAAAATAAAGGAAAGGCGGCCAGAAATTGCCCATATCATTGATCAAGTCCCCCCTTCTACCCGAAGAGGTAACAGTACCCATATGGATAGTATCCCAAACAATGGTCGACCAACATCAGAAAGCGTAAATATTAATATTGATCCAACCCGAAATATTGTTTCTGGTACCGTATTGGATTCCTATAACCGGTCACTTCCCGGTGCTTACGTTGTTGTAAAAGGAACTACAAATGGCACTACAACCGATTTTGATGGTAATTTCATCATCAATGCAGACGAGAACGATGTACTAATATTCTCGTACGTAGGATTTTCAACGGCAACTGTTGTAATCAGTAACGATGAACGTATTACAATATCTTTACAAGAAGATGCCGCGCATTTGGATGAAGTTGTAGTAACGGGGATGGGTGTACAAATGGTAAAACATTCCTTGGCCTCTTCCGTTTCTGAAGTTGTTTCCAGGTCATTGGCAGGTCAGGTAACAGGAGTACGGATTACCATGGGCAACAGGGATGAAAGGTCCGATTCCGATGTCCAGTTTAGAGGGATGAACTCAATATCGAACGATAACAGTCCTCTTTATATAGTTGACGGATCAATAGTGGATAATAATCCCGTACAGGAATTAAAACCAGAAAAAATTGCGGAAATACAGGTATTGAAAGCGTTAAATGCTTCGGCAATCTACGGTGCTAGAGCTCAGAACGGTGTCATTATCATTACTACCAAAAAAGGTTTAGGGACAGATCGGAAAGCCATTGAAGCGTTGAATCAACAGATAACTGAGAAAATAGAGTTGAAGCCATGGAACCCGCACACGCCCTATATCAAAATTTTAGAAAAAGAATCCACAACCGAGTTGGCTTATGATAAATATTTGGAAATTAGGGATGATTATTCAAATAGTCCATCTTTCTATATGGATGTATCCGATTTTTTTGATTTAAGGGGAAGATCGGATATAGCCATTACGGTTCTTTCTAATCTGATAGAGATAGAGCTGAACGATCATGAAATTATAAAGGCCTTAGCGTATAAGTTGGAATATTTTGCGGAATATGATCTAGCGGTCACAGTGTACAAAAAAGTACTGGAATTAAGACCCGAAGATCCGCAATCCTATAGAGATTTGGCTTTGGCCTACGAACTCGCAGGAAAGGCAGTAGAGAGTTTTGATCTGCTTTATAAACTCTATAATGGAGAATTACTGGATAAAGATGAAGAAGAGCGCTACTATGGAATTGAGCAGATAGTTTTTGTAGAGCTGACACGATTAGTAAACAAATATGGAAAAAAGATAAAGCTGGATAAAGCCCAAAAAGAAAAATTCAGAGAAATTCCAGTTGATATTAGGGTTGTTATTGATTGGAACCATAACGACACGGACATTGATCTATGGGTGGAAGACCCCAAAGGAGAAAAGGCATATTATAAAAATTCCGAAACCCGATCAGGCGGTCGAATATCTGAAGATATGACAGAAGGTTATGGCCCTGAAGAATTCATGATCAGGAATTCTCCTAAGGGTGTGTACAAAGTTTTGGTGGACTACTACGCGGATAATGTACAAAAAATATCGGGGCCGACTGTTTTAAAAGTTACATTCTTCACCAATTACGGTAGGGCAAATGAAGTGCGCAAAACTTCTATAGTTAGACTTGATAAGGAAGAAGACGAAATTGAGGTAGGGACTCTTAGGTTTTAAACTCATCTTTGAAGTAAAATTTTGTATTACAAATTTTATATTGATCAATTAAAATTTAGTGCCACACTTGGAGTTCTTTAAAAACAGACAACCAACATCTTATGAATTGATTTTATCATTAAGGTCGAACAAGGTAGATTATGGTCTAAAGGCCAGGCGCTTAACATCGGTGAGGTGCCAGCAAACACAATTCTTTTGTACCTATACGCTATTGAAACAATTTTTGAAGGGTTAGAGGATTCGTTAATTGTGGACCAAGAAACTATGATTTAGGGAATATGTGGATTTACAGTTTTAATTATAAAATAGCCAAAGAATTTTAATGGAAACCCATTTGGAAAAAGGACAACTGCAAGCAACTAATAAAATCTGGAAAGGTTGATTGTACCACATCTGCAGTCCAATAAGAAAAATATCTCCTGAACCACCATTAATGACCTGACCTAATAAGGGCCATGGCCATATCTGACAAAGCTGTCCTTTACGGGGACAGCTTTTTTGTTTGTGTGTTTTTCAGGACTATGGGAGTATCTCAGTACAATTGTAGGACTTTGATAACTAAGCAATGAGTCCTTGTGTACTGGAGTAAATAGTTTGCCGATAACAATTAATACTTTTATCGACTATATTAGTGGTGCGCTAAAAATAGAAAAGGCTATGGGCAACGATATAAATTGTTGCCACCCCTTAAAGCAAAAAAATGACCGACCACCAAGACCATATAAACCAGCTCCTGAACAAGCTGGAAACCCTTCTGAAAAGGCAGGACGATTTTTCAAGGGAAATAAATGAACTGCGGACAGCAATAAATCTCCTTAAATCTTCGGCGGCGGCACCGGTCCCCGATAAGGAAGCGATAAAACAGGAGTGGCCATCGGCGGGACCCAATCTGGAAATCGTTAGGGAGAACGCAACGGCAGCACCTATCAATTACCCCCCAGAGGCAAAGAAAGAACCGGCAAGACCACCCGCTCCCCCTTTGGACAGGCCGAAGGTAAAGTCGGACCTCGAAAAATTTATTGGGGAAAACCTGATCAACAAAATTGGGATCATCATTACCGTCATGGGGGTCGCCATAGGCGCAAAATACTCCATTGAAAACGATCTCATCAGTCCGTTGACAAGAATAATACTAGGATATTTGACCGGTTTGGGGCTATTGGGCTTTGGCATGACAGTATCCAAAATTTTGTGTAAATAGAATTTCAGCGGGTTT